>Ga0209811_10000016_pt1 | contig 86268 bp, 82 predicted proteins | sample Coa_R1_6_FD_187161 | JGI IMG/M metagenome (GOLD analysis project Ga0209811, IMG submission 187161) | Surface soil microbial communities from Centralia Pennsylvania, which are recovering from an underground coalmine fire. - Coalmine... | ecosystem: Environmental > Terrestrial > Soil >... | reverse complement strand
GCAAACGCCACGCCTGGGCCACCCCCGCCCAACGCCTCGATACCCTCCTGGCACAAGCAGAACCACCAGGTGTTGCACTAGCACCCTGAATCCGCCCAAGTCCGAGGACCCGATAATTTCCGCGGGGGCAAGGGGTGCGGGGGCGGTGAGCAGGGGGAGGGTGTGGAGGAGATGCGGAGTGGAGGAGCTGCGGAGTGGCGGAGCTGCGGAGTGGCGGAGAGGATCAGTTCCGCGTCGGGGCTGCGGCGGTGGAGCGGCGGACGACCAGCTCGGGGGCGAAGACGAACTCCCCGCGGGGCGTCGCCTCGCCCGCGATCTCGTCGAGCAGCGCCCGGACCGCCGCCTCCCCCATCGACTGCACCGACTGGCGGACCGTCGTGAGCGGCGGGTCGGTGAAGGCGATGAGCAGCGAGTCGTCGTAGCCGACGACCGAGAAGTCCTCCGGGACCCGCAGCCCCCGCGACCGGGCCTCGCGGATCGCCCCGAGCGCCATCAGGTCCGAGCCGCAGACCGCCGCCGTCGCGCCGCGCTCGATGAGGCGACCGGCCGCGCTGGCCCCGCCCTCGAGGGTGAACATCGTCGTCTCGACGAGGTCGTCGAGATCGTCCTCGCCCAGCATCCTGCGCATGGCGTCGCGGTAGCCCTGGACCTTGCGGACCACCGGCACGAACCGCTCAGAACCCACGGCGAGCCCGATCCGCCGGTGGCCGAGCTGGACGAGGTGGTGGAGGGCAAGGTCCATCGACGCCACGTCGTCGTTGGAGATGAACGCGGCGTCCACGCCCTCGCGATAGCCGTTGATGAGGACGATCGGCAGGCCGAGCTCCCGCAGCCGGTCGTAGCGGTCGGTCGACTCGGTCGTGTCGGCGTGGCTGCCGGAGACGTAGATGATCCCGGCGACGCCGTGGTCGAGCAGCATCCGGACGTAGTCGTCCTCGTGCACCCCGGCCGGGGTCTGGGTGCACAACACCGGGGTGAACCCGAACCGGACCAGATGGGACTCGATGGTCTGGGCGAACGCCGGGAAGATCGGGTTGACCAGCTCGGGCACGATCAGGCCGATGAGAGAGACCGCCTTGGTCCGGAACTGGCTGGGTCGCTCGTAGCCGAGGACGTCGAGCGCCGTGAGCACCTGCTGTCGGGTGCTCTCGGCAACCCCGGGCTTGTTGTTGATGACCCGGCTGACCGTCGCCTCGCTCACGCCGGCCGCGACGGCGATGTCGGCGAGTCGGGTGGCACTCAAACGGGTCCCTCCAGGGTGCGGCCAGCGTCTCGCCAGCATCGGACGGAGGGTAGCAAGATCCCCGGCAGTTCTCGCAGACGCTTCCCTTCCGGCATACGAACCGGCAGACTGTGTGGCGCCGCACACAGCCGTGCGTGGCAGACGCCCTTTACAACGGATCGTCCGGCACGTTCCTGCCGGTGAAGGAAGGCAACGAAGCCATGGCAACTGTCAGATTCGACAACTCCACCCGTCTCTACCCGGGCAACGACAAGCCCTCTGTCGACAAGCTGAACATCGACATCGCGGATGGGGAGTTCCTCGTCCTCGTCGGCCCCTCCGGCTGTGGCAAGTCCACGTCGCTGCGCATGCTCGCCGGCCTCGAAGAGGTCAACGGCGGCAAGATCTGGATCGGTGACCGCGACGTCACCAACCTGTCCCCCAAGGACCGCGACGTCGCCATGGTGTTCCAGAACTACGCGCTCTACCCGCACATGACGGTCGCCGACAACATGGGCTTCGCGCTCAAGATCGCCGGCGTCGACAAGGGCGAGATCCGCAAGCGCGTCGAGGAGGCCGGCAAGATCCTCGACCTGACCCAGTACCTCGAGCGCAAGCCGAAGGCACTCTCCGGTGGCCAGCGTCAGCGCGTCGCCATGGGTCGCGCGATCGTCCGCTCGCCCCAGGTGTTCCTCATGGACGAGCCGCTGTCCAACCTCGACGCCAAGCTCCGTGTGCAGACCCGCACCCAGATCGCGTCGCTCCAGCGCCGCCTCGGGGTCACGACCGTCTACGTCACGCACGACCAGGTCGAGGCCATGACGATGGGTGACCGCGTCGCCCTCCTCAAGGACGGCATCCTCCAGCAGTGCGACACCCCGCGGAACATGTACGACCGCCCGACCAACGTGTTCGTGGCCGGCTTCATCGGCTCCCCCGCCATGAACCTGCTCGACGTCGAGCAGGTCGACGGTGGCGTGTCGGTGGGCGCCAGCAAGGTCGCGGTCGACCGCGAGATCCTCGCCGGTGCCTCCGGCAAGCGGGTCACCCTGGGTGTCCGCCCGGAGGACCTCGACGTCGTGTCCGAGGGCCAGGGCATCCCGGTCGAGATCGACGTCGTCGAGGAGCTCGGCGCCGACGCCTACATCTACGGCTCGGCCAAGGCTTCGACGCACACCGAGGCCGACGAGGACGCCGGCGAGCGTCCGTTCATCGCGCGCGTCGACGGCCGCAAGCCCCCGGAGAAGGGCTCGACCATCTACCTGGCCCCCAAGCCCGGGCACCTCCACCTGTTCGACGCAACCTCCGGTCTGCGCCTCGGCAAGTGAGTCCGTCGGGGTCCTGACCCCGTATGCCGCGAGGTCGGCGTCCGCTTCGGGCGCCGGCCTCGCGCTTTGTCCGTTCCCACGCAAGGATGACGACGTGGCTCTCACCATCACCGCTGCCCGCCCTGACCCGGCCCTTCTCGACCTGCCGTGGCGGCTGCCGCTGGAGGAGTGGCCAGAGGAGCGGCTCGCCGCCCTGCCCCGGGGCATCTCCCGGCACGTGGTGCGGTTCGTCAAGCTGTCCGGCCGGGTGCTGGCGGTCAAGGAGATCAAGAGCGAGCTGGCGCACGGTGAGTACGACGTGCTGCGGATGCTGAACCGGCTCGACCAGCCCGCGGTCGAGCCGTTCGCCGTCGTCGACGGCCGGATCAGCAACAGCGGCGAGCCCCTCGACGCGTGCCTGATCACCCGGCACCTGCAGTTCTCACTGCCCTACCGCGCGCTGTTCAGCCAGTCGCTGCGCGCCGACACGGCTACCCGCCTCATCGACGCCCTCGCCGTCCTGCTCGTCCGGCTCCACCTCGCCGGCTTCTTCTGGGGCGACGTCTCGCTGTCCAACACCTTGTTCCGACGCGATGCCGGCGCGTTCGCGGCATACCTCGTCGATGCCGAGACCGGGAAGCTGTACCAGCGGCTGTCGGCCGGGCAGCGCGAGCACGACCTGGACATCGCCCGGGTCAACATCGCCGGCGAGCTGATGGACCTCGAGGCGGGCGAGCTGCTCCCGGCCGACACCGACCCGGTGGAGACCTCGAACCAGATCATGACCCGCTATGCGGAGCTGTGGGAGGCGCTCACCGGGATGGAGCGGTTCGACACCGGCGACCGGTGGCGGGTCGATGAGCGGATCCGCAAGCTGAACGACCTCGGCTTCGACATCGACGAGCTGGCCATCACGACCGACTTCGACGGCACGAGCATCCAGATCCAGCCCAAGGTCGTCGACGCCGGCCACCACTCCCGACGGCTGCTGCGGCTCACCGGCCTGGACGTCGAGGAGAACCAGGCCCGACGCCTGCTCAACGACCTCGACGCGTTCCGGGCCGCCGCCGACCGGCAGAACGAGGACGAGGAGATCGTCGCCCACGACTGGCTCACCAAGGTCTACGAGCCGATCACCCGAAGCGTGCCGCGGAGCATGGCCGCCAAGCTGGAGCCGGCCGAGCTCTTCCACGAAGTCCTCGAACACCGTTGGTACATGGCCGAACAGGCCAAGCACGACATCCCGATCGCCGACGCCATCGCCGACTACGTCGCCAAGGTGCTTCCCGGCAAGCCCGACGAGAAGTCGGTCCTCGGGGTCGACACCGTCGAGCTGCCGGTCATCGCTCGACCCTGACCCCGACGCGCTCGTACGAGACCGGCCGGGTGCTCGCGGCCCCGGCCCGCGTGTCCTAGGCTCACCTCAGCCGTGGGGGGCGCTTCCCCTCTTGGTGCCACATTCCACGAGAGGGAGACCCGATGTCCGACTATGGCAGCACGCCGCCCCCGCCCCCGCCGCCCCCGCCGGGAGGCCAGAACCCCTACGGCGTACCGGCCCCCGGTGAACCCACCGGCTACGGCGCGCCGCAGGGCTACAACGCACCCCCGCCGCCAGTCGGTGGGCTGCCGTCGCAGGGCGGTGCCGAGCTCTCGTCGTGGGGCCTGCGCGTCGGTGGCTACCTCATCGACTGGCTACTCACCCTCCCCGGCCTCATCCTCGTGACGATCGGTCGGCCCACGGCGTCCGTCGACGCGGCAGGGACCCTGACGACGAGCGGGCCCAGCGCTCTGTACTACCTCGGAGGGCTTGTCGTCCTCGCGATCACCGCATGGAACCGCTGGTACAAGGGCGGCAGCACCGGCCAGACCGTCGGGCGTGGCGTCGTCGGCACCAAGGTCGTCGACGCCAACACCGGCCAGCCGATCGGTCCGCTCAAGGCCTTCGTGCGCGACCTGGCCCACATCGTCGACAGCATCATCTGCGGTCTGCCCATCGGCTGGCTGGCACCGCTCTGGGACGCCAAGAAGCAGACCTGGGGCGACAAGATCATGTCCACCGTGTCCGTGATCGTCCCCAAGTGAGCCCGAACACCCGCTGATCCCGTATGCCGCGAAGGCCCCGACCGATTGGGTCGGGGCCTTCGTCGGCTTTGGTATGCCGCGGGCTGCGTCAGTAGCGTGGCGCCGACGATGCCTTGTAGAACGCTGACGACTCCTTGGTATACATCAGCACGATGGCTCCGACGCCGACGGCGAGCGAGATCAGGGTGAGGATCCGCGTTGGCACGGACCCGGCCTGGGCGAAGCTGGCGAAGAACCCCAGGACCGAGATCCCGAAGAAGACGGTCGCCACGATCCGCGCCCACGACTTGCCCTTGCCGTTGGCCGAGGCCATCCACAGCCACAGCCCGACGCCGAGCAGGCCGAAGACGATGCCGGCCACCATGGCGACCCCGACGGTTGCGTTCACCTGGTCGGGCGTCATCGGGGTGGGCTGCTTTGCGCTGGCCTTCTCCACGGCGTCGCGGAAGGCCGACTTGGAGGCGAAGGTCAGGATCAGGCTGAGGAGTGAGAGCCCCGCCCCGACCCTCATGAGCAGGACGGCGCGCTCCATCGCCTGGGGGCGGGTGACCGGACCGGCCGGGGTCACCGGGACCTGGCCGGGCATCGTGCCGTAGCCCTGGGCCGGGTAGCCCTGTGGGGCCGGCGGGAAGCCCTGGGGCGGGGCGGCATACGGGTCGCTGCTCGGAGGCGGCGGAACCGGTCCCCCGCTGGCTGGCTGCTCGCCCGGGCCCGGTGGGGGCGGGGGCGGCGGGAACGACGTGGACATGATGGGTCTCCCTCGCGGATGTTGGGGGCGACTTCCCGCCCTCGATTTCGAGGCTAGCCGCCGCGGCCCCGATCGGGCTCCTTCCGAGGGCGGATGTTGCGAATCCGTCCCGCGGTGGACGTTGTGGCAGTGGGCGGCGGGTCCTCGCGCGGGTGCCGCCAGGCGCCGTCGAGCTGGAGTCCGCGGAGGACGGGTCGGTCCGGATGCGGGAGCACGCCCTCGAGCACCTTGGGGAGGTTGCTCAGCCGACGGCCGAGCTGCTCCTCCTTCCAGGCCCGGTGCGAGCGGGCACGATCTTCCAGGTTCAGCCTGGACAGCAGGTGTTCGACCGCGGCAAGAATCGAGCCGCGCACCACCCACGAGGAGGCGTTCTCGCGGGCGTCGACCATGATCAGGTCGGTGAGGATGGCCTGGGTCTCGCGCAGGATGTCCAGGCTCTCCGCGAGCGCCTGCTCGGTCTCCTCCTCGCGGTCCTCGGCCTCGGCGATGACCAGCCCGCCGAAGGCCCGCAGGCAGTCGGCGCAGTCGTGCAGGACCACCGCGAAGGCGGCGCGCAGGTCTGCACCATAGGGATCGTCAGGCTCTTCCTCGGTCGGGAGCTCGGAGAGGAGCACGGCGAAGAGGGCGCGGATGGACAGCAGGCAGTGCTCGAGGATGTCCAGGCCGGAGGACAGCACGGGTTCGACGTCGAGCGTTCCGAGCGCTCGGGGGTTGAACTTGCGGCTGTCCCGGAGCGAGGCGATGCTCGCCGTCGCTGCGGCGACCTCCCGGTTGGCTGCCCGCACCCGGTCGATCCAGCCTTCGACCTGACGCCGGTTCACGGGGCTTGCCGCCAGCGAGTCGCCCGCCAGGTCGAGCGGCCCCGCAGCGGCGTCGACGACCCGGAGCAGCGCCTTGCGCGCCGGGGCAATCGGCATGGCGGGCGGGTAGAGCATGTTCAGCGCGACGCCGACCGCGGCGCCGATCAGGGTGTTGAGGATGCGGGTCTGGGCGGCCACCTCGAGGTTGGTCACCCCGAGGATCAGCATGGCGCTGATCGGGGTCTCCAGTGCCTGCTCACCGAGTCGGAGCACCTTTCCGAGCATCAAGGAGGCGGCAATGGCCGCACCCAGGCTCCACCAGGTCAAGCCGATCCAGGTGGACAACAGGGTCGCCACGAGGATCCCGGAGAGGACGGCACCGACCCGGACCGCGCTCATCTTGATCGTCGAGTAGGCCGACGCCTGGACCACCAGCAGCGCGGTGAGCGCTCCGGTGAGGTCGACTGCGCCCCGGGTGACGGCCAGCGAGATCAGGTACGACACGACCGCCGCCGTGGTGAGCCGCACGACGATGGCAAGGGTCGGCCGCAGCCGTCTGGGGAGATCGCTCCAGGCCGTGGGGTGTCCCGGCCAGGCCCAGGTCGCCAGTCGTTGCCAGCGCGACCCCTCGGGCCCCGGTGTCTGTGGCATCAGCGGTCGGCGGCCACGAGGTCAGCCTCGGCGCTGGCGCGCGATCTCGTACAGGGTGACGCCGGTCGCGATGCCGGCGTTGAGCGACTCGACGGCCGAGGACATCGGCACCGACACGATCTGGTCGCACGTCTCACGGACGAGACGGGACAGGCCCTTGCCCTCGGAGCCGACGACGACGACGAGCGGCTGGTCGGCCAGGTCGAGCTCGGGCAGCTCGACATCGCCCTCCATGTCGAGCCCGATGACGAAGTAGCCGGCCTTGCGGTAGTCCTCGAGGGCCCGGGTCAGGTTCGTCGCCTGGGCGACCCGGATCCGGGCCGCGGCACCGGCGCTCGTCTTCCATGCGCTGGCGGTCATGCCGACCGAACGCCGCGCCGGCACCACGACCCCGTGTCCGCCGAAGGCAGCGACCGAGCGGATGATCGCGCCCAGGTTGCGCGGGTCGGTGATCCCGTCGAGGGCCACGATGAGGGGTATGCCGCGCGACTGGGGGTCGACGAGCTCGCTCGGGTGGGCGTACTCGTAGGGGGGCACCTGCAGGGCCAGGCCCTGGTGGACGGCACCGTCGGTGAGCCGGTCGAGCTCGCCCCTGGGGGTCTCGAGGATGGGTATGCCGCGTTCGGTCGCCGTCTTCAGCGCCTCCCGGACCCGGTCGTCGGACTCGAGCCGCCCGGCGACGTACATCGTGGTCACCGGGACCTCGGCGCGAAGGGCCTCGACGACGGCGTTGCGGCCGGCGACGATCTCGCTGGATGCCTTGGTGCGCTTGGGGTCCCGCCGCACGGTGCCTCGCGTGGCCGAGCCGGTGTCGCTCCCGCTCCGCTTGGCGGCAGCGTTGGCCAGCTTGTTGGCCTTGTGCTTGGGCCGGTCGACGGCCTTGGGCGTCGGCCCGCGGCCCTCGAGAGCCTGGCGGCGCTGCCCGCCCGAGCCCACGCTGGGGCCCTTCTTGGACTTGCGGACCGCGCCGCGGCGCTGGGAGTTGCCGGGCATGTCAGTTCTCCAGGGGGGTGGGTCGGGTGACGGACCAACGGGCTCCGCCGGAAGTGTCCTCGACGGCGACGCCGGCTGCCGTGAGCCGGTCGCGGATGGCGTCGGCTGTTGCGTAGTCACGGGCGGCGCGGGCGGCGGTACGCGCCTTGAGCCGCTCAGCGACGAGGGCGTCGAGAGCAGCCATGACCTCGGCGTTCGCGCTGCCCGAGCCGTGGCCCCAGACCGGGTCGAGCGGGTTGACGCCCAGGATGCTGGTCATCGCGACGACCGTGCGGGCCAGCTCGGCCGCAACCTCCGGGTCGTCGTCGTCCAGGGCGGTGTTGCCGGCACGCACCGTGTCGTGGATGACGGCGAGCGCGCCGGAGACGCCGAGGTCGTCGTCCATCGACTCGACGAACTCCTCAGGCAGCTTTTCCTCGCCTGTTGACACCAGCGTTTCAACGCCGGGCAGGGCGCGGCGCAGGAAGTTCTCGATCCGCTCGACCGCGGTGGCCGCCTCGACGAGCGACCCCTCGTGGTACTCGATGGTCGACCGGTAGTGGGCCGCGGTGAGGTAGTACCGCACGGCGAGCGGCCGGTGCTGGCTGGTCACCTCACCGACTCGCAGCGAGTTGCCGAGCGACTTGCTCATCTTCTCCCCGCCCATGGTCACCCAGGCGTTGTGCAGCCAGTAGGAGGCGAACGCCAGTCCGGCGGCACGGGACTGGGCCTGCTCGTTCTCGTGGTGCGGGAATCGCAGGTCGACGCCGCCGCCGTGGATGTCGAAGGCATCGCCGAGGTACTTGCGGGCCATGGCCGAGCACTCCAGGTGCCAGCCGGGGCGGCCGCTGCCGAACGGCGTGCGCCAGGTGGCCGATGCCGGCTCGTTGGGCTTGGCCCCTTTCCACAGCGCGAAGTCGCGCGGGTCGCGCTTGCCGCGCGGGTCGGCGTCCTCGGCCGCGGCCATGTCCTCGATCCGCTGGTGGGTCAGCTCGCCGTATGCCGGCCACGACCGGACGTCGAAGTAGACGTCACCGCTGTCGTCGTCCGCGGCATACGCATGGCCCTTCTCGACGAGGGTCTCCATCAGCTCGACCATCTCCGGGATGTGACCGGTGGCCCGCGGCTCGTAGGTGGCGGGGAGGACGCCGAGGGAGTCCAGCGCGTCGCGGGTCTCCAGCTCGTTGCGGTAGGACAGGGCGAACCAGTCCTCACCGGCCTCGGCCGACTTGGCGAGGATCTTGTCGTCGATGTCGGTGACGTTGCGGATCAGGGTGACCTCGAGGCCGTGCCCGACGGTGAGCCACCGGCGCAGCACGTCGAAGGCGACGGCGAAGCGGACGTGCCCGAGGTGCGGCGGAGCCTGGGTGGTGAGACCGCAGATGTAGATGCCCGCCCGACCCGGCTGGAGGGGGACGAAGTCGCGCTGCTCGCGCGCGGCGGTGTCGTACAGGCGAAGACTCACCGGGCGAGTTTACCGGCGCTGCGGGTGCCCACGGGACGCACGGGACGGCTGCGACGTCGGACCCTGGAAACTCACGCGATCGTCGACTCCGGCGCTCATATTCGTTGTGGACAGGGCGCGGCAAGAACGGAAGGCTGGCCCGGTCAGTCCCGTCTCTCAGGAGGAACCCGTGAGATCACGCACCATGGCCCGGGCAGCAGTCGGCATCCTTGCCGTCGCGTCGGCCACCCTTATGACAACCTCGGCCACCGGCGCACCGGTCGCGAGCTCGGCCGGCGGTCACCCGGCCGCGCTGCCCGGCGGCTTCAAGCACCTTGTCGTCATCTACGAGGAGAACCACTCCTTCGACAACCTGTACGGCCAGTGGGGCTCGGTCAACGGGCAGAGCGTCAACGGCAGCCAGAGCGTGACGCAGGTCGCCCAGGACGGCACGGCATACGGCTGCCTCCTGCAGAACGACGTCAACCTCACGTCTCCGTCGCCGCTGGCCACGACCTGCACCGACGCCGCACACGGCGTTGCCGCGAGCGCGTTCGGCAACCACACCTTCACCATCGACGACTACATCAAGCCGACCGACACGACGTGTCCATCGCCCGGTGTCTTTGCCCCGCACGGCGTCCTCAACGGCACCGGCCTGCCGGGCGGCTGCACAGCCGATCTGGTCCACCGGTTCTACCAGCACCAGTACCAGATCGACGGCGGCAAGTCCGACCGCTACGTCACCGGGTCCGACGCCATCGGCCTGACGATGGGTCAGTACGCGACCAAGCAGCTGCCGATCTACCAGTACCTGCACTCGACGGGCGCCCCGAACTACGTCCTGGCCGACGACTTCTTCCAGGGCGCGTTCGGCGGCTCGTTCCTCAACCACCAGTGGCTCATCTCGGCGCGGGCGCCCCTCGACACGTCCGGTGGCGCGCTCGGCGGCAAGAACTCGGTCGTCGACAGCAACGGAATGCCGAACAGCTATCCGGCCTACCCCCTCTACAAGGCGACCGGTCCGGTTGTCGACGGCCAGCTCACCGAGAAGTGTTCTGACCCCGCGGTCAACGACTTCGTCGCGGCCTGTGGCAACTTCGCGGTCAACACCGTCCAGCCGTCGTCGGCGCCGTTCGGTGGCGGCGCCAAGATCCCCCTCATCGATGACGCCACGTACCCCAACATCGGCGACCGGATGAGCGCGGCAGGGATCTCGTGGAACTGGTACTCCGGAGGCTGGGACGACGCGGCCGCCGGTCACCCCGGCCCGCTCTTCCAGTTCCACCACCAGCCGTTCAACTACTTCGCGGCCTACGCCCCCGGCCAGCCGGGCCGGGTCCACCTGCAGGACGAGACCAAGTTCATCTCGGCCGCCCAGAACGGCACCCTCCCCGCCGTGTCCTTCGTCAAGCCCTACGGTGCCGAGAACGAGCACCCCGGCTACGCCAGCGAGCCTGACGGCAGCGACCACCTCGTCGACCTGCTCAAGACCATTACGTCCGGGCCGGACGCCAAGGACACCCTGGTCGTCGTGACCTACGACGAGTTCGGTGGCCAGGCCGACCACGTGGCCCCGCCCGTCGTGGACAAGTGGGGTCCGGGCACCCGCATCCCGGCGCTGCTCGTGTCGGCCAAGTTCGACACCTCCGGCGTCGACCACACCCCGTACGACACGACGTCGATCATGGCGACCATCGAGCGGGGCTTCCACCTGGCTCCGGTCGCCACTCGCGACGCGGTGGTCAACCCGCTGTTCAACGGCGTGAAGCTCGGACTCGACGACTGAGCTCCGTTCCGTAGCAACGGAATCGGCCCCGGTGACCCGGACAGGTCGCCGGGGCCGTCCGTATTCCTCGCGTATGCCGGGTGGTCGAGCCGCCGCCGTTGTCGCGACCCCTCAGTGGCCGCGGTCGACCCACTCCTGCAGGTTCGGGGCCTCGGCGCCGATCGTCGTCGGGTCGCCGTGCCCGGTGAGGACGACCGTCTCCGGCGGCAACGTGAGCAGTCGGTCGCGGATCGAGTCGATGATGGTCGGGAAGTCCGACCACGACCGTCCGGTCGCGCCCGGGCCCCCCTTGAAGAGGGTGTCGCCGGAGAACACGACGCCCAGGGCGGGCGCATAGAAGCAGCAGGCTCCCGGCGAGTGCCCCGGCGTGTGCAGGACGTGCAGGTCGACATCGCCGATCGTCACGACCTGGCCGTCGGCCAGCTCCCCGTCCGGAGCGACGAGGTAGAGCTCGTCCCAGAGCATCCGGTCGGCGGCATGGAGGTGCGCCGGGGCTCGGGTGACGCTCGCGAGCTCACCCACGGCGTTGATGTGGTCGTTGTGGCCGTGCGTCGCGAAGATGCCGACCACCTTGCGCTGCTTGGGGATTGCGCTGATGATCCCCCGCCCGTCGTGGGCCGCGTCGATGACGAGGCACTGTGCGTCATCACCGATCACCCAGACGTTGTTGTCGACCTCCCACTCTCCGCCGTCAAGGGCAAACGTCCCGGAGGTGACCACCCGCTCGATCCGGACGCCGCCGGGAGAGGTGGGCAGGTCCGGCATACGGGAGGCCTGGGCGTTGTCGGCGGCAGGGCTCACAGGACGACTACGGACCGCAGGACGTCGCCGCCGTGCATCTTCTCGAACGCTGCCTCGACGTCGCCGAGCCCGACCTTCTCGGTGACGAACGCGTCGAGGTCGAAGCGGCCCTGACGGTAGAGGTCGACGAGCATCGGGAAGTCGCGCGAGGGCAGGCAGTCGCCGTACCAGCTCGACTTGAGCGCGCCACCACGGCCGAAGATCTCGATCATCGGCAAGGTGACCTGCTGGTCGGGGGTGGGGACGCCGACGAGCACGACGGTGCCCGCGAGATCCCTTGCGTAGAAAGCCTGTTCATAGGTCTCCGGCCGGCCGACCGCCTCGACGACGACGTCGGCGCCGTGACCGCCGGTCAGGGCGCGGATCGCCTCGACCGGGTCGGTGTCCTTGCTGTTGACCGTGTGGGTGGCGCCGAGCGCCTTGGCCCGCTCCAGCTTCCGGTCGTCGACGTCGACCGCGATGATCGTCGTTGCGCCGACGGTCCGGGCGCCGGCGATCGCCGCGTTGCCGACCCCGCCGCAGCCGATGACGGCCACCGAGTCGCCGCGCTGGACACCACCGGTGTTGACGGCGGCCCCGAAGCCGGCCATCACCCCGCAGCCGAGCAGGCCGACGGCTGCCGCTTCGGCGTCCGGGTCGACCTTGGTGCACTGGCCGGCGGCCACGAGGGTCTTCTCGACGAACGCCCCGATGCCCAGGGCCGGGCTGAGCTCGGTGCCGTCGGTGAGCGTCATCTTCTGGGTGGCGTTGTGGGTGTTGAAGCAGTACCAGGGCTTGCCCTTGAGGCAGGCGCGGCACTGCCCGCAGACGGCCCGCCAGTTGAGGATGACGAAGTCGCCCGGCGCCACCTGGGTGACACCCTCGCCGACCGTCTCCACGACCCCGGCCGCCTCGTGCCCGAGCAGGAACGGGAAGTCGTCGTTGATCCCGCCCTCGCGGTAGTGCAGGTCGGTGTGGCAGACCCCGCAGGCCTCGACCTTGACGACCGCCTCGCCGGGGCCTGGGTCGGGCACGACGACGTCGACGAGCTCGACGGGTGCGCCCTTGGCGCGGGCGATGACGCCCTGGACGGTCTGCGGCACGGTGGTTCCTCCTGTAGCGGTATGCCGGGTGGCTGGCCCACCCACCCTGCCTCACTCTCCCGGCCCGGCGTCAACCGGGTCACCGTGTTCGCAGCTCTCCAATTGCTCGGTTGTGCGCACCCGGTCCCGGTTCACAACTCTCCCATTGCTCGGTTGCGCACCCGGGTGGCGGATGCCGGTCAGCCGCGGCTGTCGACGACGAGGGCTGTCGCGATGGCGGCGATCCCGTCGCCGCGGCCGGTGAGGCCCAGGCCGTCGGTCGTGGTGCCGCTCACCGACACCGGCGCGCCGGCGGCTCCTGACAGCACCGACTCCGCCTCGGCCCGCCTGGTCCCGATCTTGGGCCGGTTGCCGACCACCTGGACCGCTATGTTGCCGATCTCGAAGCCCGCCTCGCGCACCAGCCGAGCCGCCTCAGCGAGGAGCACGACCCCGGAGGCACCTGCCAGCTCGGGCCGGTCGGTGCCGAAATGGGCGCCCAGGTCCCCGATCCCCGCGGCCGAGAAGATCGCGTCGCAGGCCGCGTGCGCCGCGACATCGGCGTCCGAGTGTCCGTCCAGCCCGCGCTCCCCGGGCCACTCCAGCCCGGCGACCCACAGCGCGCGGTCGGTGCCGTCCGCGGCATACGCATGGACGTCGATCCCGACGCCCACCCGCGGCAACCCGCCAGCGCTCACGACCACTCCCTTCCCGTCCGTTCCCGCTGCCGACCCGCTCGCGACCCACTGCCGACCCTCAGACCCAACCTCTGCTAGCAGAGGTTGGGTCACTCAGCAGACGTTGCAACCTGTGCTGAGTGACCTACCTTCTGCTAGCAGAGGTTAGGTCAAGAGGCCGGTCCGACGCCGAGTGACACGACGACGCCGACACCCCCGGGGGGAGTGTCGGCGTCGGACGTGTGCGGTGTCGGGCTCAGGAAGCCAGGACCTCGTCGAGGATGGCCTCGGCCTTGTCCTCGTTGGTCTTCTCGGCGAGCGCGAGCTCGGAGACGAGGATCTGGCGGGCCTTGGCGAGCATGCGCTTCTCGCCCGCCGAGAGGCCACGGTCCTTGTCGCGGCGCCACAGGTCACGGACGACCTCGGCGACCTTGATGACGTCACCGGACGCGAGCTTCTCCAGGTTGGCCTTGTAGCGGCGCGACCAGTTGGTGGGCTCCTCGGTGTACGGGGCGCGCAGCACATCGAAGACCTTCTCCAGGCCTTCCTGGCCGACGACGTCACGAACGCCGATGTCCTCACAGTTGTCTGCGGGAACCTTGATCGTCAGATCGCCCTGGGCGACCTTCAAGGTGAGATAGAGCTTTTCCTCTCCACGGACCGTACGTGTCTCGATTTCCTCGATTCGTGCGGCCCCGTGATGCGGGTACACGACCGTCTCGCCGACCTTGAACACCATGTGCTGTTATCCCCTTTCGCGACCTACAGGATAACACGCAGGCTCCGCCCCCAACTAATTGTCCACAGGGCATCGACGCAGGTCAGGTGCCCTGTCCGACAACGACATCCGGCCGGCGACCCCTTGACAAAACACCCCTCCCCATGCCTACCCCACGGGGTCGGGACGGTACCGCTAGGCTGTCCGCCGTGACGACTCGATCCGTTCGCGGCCTCGGCGCCGCTGCCCTGCTGGCCGCCTCGCTGGGCCTCTCCGGGTGTGCGACATTCTCTCCGGTCCAGACCACGATCGACTACAACCCGGCCGACGGTGTGCCCGTCGGGCTCGGGGCAGTGAAGATCGAGAACCTTCTCGTCGTGGCACCGGCCAAGGACGGTCCGGGCACCGTCTCGGCGAGCGTGGTCAACCCCACAAGCAAGGCCGTCGCGATCGCGTTCACCGACGCGACCTCTGGTGCGACCGCGACGTTCGAGGTCCCGGCCTTCACGACCAGCCAGGTGTCCGGGGACAGCAAGCTCGTCGAGCTGGGCAAGGTCTCCGGGGCTCCCGGCGCGATCATCACGATGGACGTCAGCTCGGCCGTCTCCGGGACCACCCAGGTCGTCGTCCCGGTGCTCGATGCCCAGCACTACTACCAGACCCTCCAGCCGACCGCCGCTCCGACGCCGGCCGCTCCGGTGCCCACCGCGCCGACGACCACCGCGACGGCCGCCGGCTGATCTCGCGGCATACGACCGTATGCCGGGCCAGCTCGCGTCCCGGCCGGCCTAGGCCTCGAACTTGTAGCCGAGCCCGCGCACGGTGACGATGTGACGCGGCATGGCGGGGTCGGGCTCGATCTTGGCGCGCAGCCGCTTGACGTGGACATCGAGGGTCTTTGTGTCGCCGACGTAGTCACTGCCCCAGACCCGGTCGATGAGCTGCATCCGGGTGAGGACCCGCCCCACGTTGCGCAGCAGCATCTCGAGCAGCTCGAACTCCTTGAGCGGCAGCGCGGCGCTATGGCCGCCGATCGTCACGACATGGCGCTCGACGTCCATCCGCACCGGACCGGCCTCCAGGGTCGGCGGCAGCAGGTCCTCGGGTTCGGCGAGCCGGCGGAGCACTGCCTTGATCCGGGCCAGCAGCTCGCGGGAGGAGTACGGCTTGGTCACGTAGTCGTCGGCGCCGATCTCCAGTCCGACGACCTTGTCGATCTCGCTGTCCTTGGCCGTGAGCATGATGATCGGTACCGACGAACGCTGTCGCAGCGCACGGCATACGTCGACGCCCGGCAACCCTGGAAGCATGAGGTCGAGGAGCACCAGATCGGCGCCGTTGGCGTCGAACTCGGTGATCGCGTCGGGACCGGTCTCGGCCACGGCGACGTCGTAGCCCTCCTTGCGCAGGAGGTAGGACAGCGGGTCGGAGAACGACTCCTCGTCCTCGACGACCAGGATGCGGGTCATGGGGTCCCTTCGTGACGGGCCGGTTCGGGCTCGATGATGTCGGGGAGCCGCTGGGCCGAGGGCAGGCTCATGGTGAACGTCGACCCGTGCCCCGGTTGGCTCCAGACGGCCACGTGGCCGCCGTGGTTCTCGCAGATGTGCTTGACGATGGCCAGCCCCAGCCCGGTGCCACCGGTGGATCGGGACCGGGCAGCGTCGACCCGGTAGAACCGCTCGAAGACCCGCCCGAGGTCCTCCGCGGGGATGCCGCTGCCCTGGTCGGTCACGGCGACCTGGACCATGTCCTGGTCGCGACTGACGCGCACCGTCACTCGGGTGTTGACGTCGCTGTAGGTGACGGCGTTGCTCAGCAGGTTGTGGACGGCGGTCACCAGGAGGTCCTCGTCGCCGTAGACCGAGGCGCCGGGGTCGACGACCGCGACCAGCTCGATCCGGTTGTCCTCGGCGGCCAGCTTGGTCCGGTCCAGGGCCTCCCCCACGACCCGGCCGATGTCGACCAGGGCGGAGTCGGCCATCGGGTCGACCGTCTGCAGGCGCGACAGGTCGATGATCTCGGTGACCAGCCGGGCGAGACGGTCGGCCTCGACCCGCATCCGGCCGGCGAACCGGGCGATGGCCTCTGGGTCGTCCTTGGCGTCGAGGACGGCCTCGCTGAGCAGGCTGATACCGCCGACCGGTGTCTTGAGCTCGTGGCTGACGTTGGCGATGAAGTCGCGCCGGACCTCGTCGACCCGGCGGGCGGCGGTCATGTCCTCGATGAGGAGCAGGACGTGGGCCGAGCCGAGCGGAGCCACCCGGGCGCGGACGTAGGTCCGGGCCTGTCCGGCCGGGGCACGGGCCAGGTCGAGCTCGGCCTCCCGGATCACGCCGTCGCGCCGCACCTGCCGCGCGAGGTGGCGCAGCTCGGCATGGACCAGCTCGTGGCCCCGCACCAGACCGTGGACCACCGCCGCCGGGGAGGTGTTCACCACGGCATCGGAGCTGTCCAGGACGATGCCGCTGGAGCGCAGGACGGCGAGGACGTCGGCGACCCCGGCCGGGAGGGCCGGCTCGGCGGTCGGTGGGCCGGCTCGCTGCTCCCGCTCGGTGAACCGGGCGGCAAGGATCGCGGTGGCCCCAATGGCCACCCCCGCCAGACCACTGAGGGTCGCCGCCGTCGTCACGTCCACGATGGTCAAGGGTACGCAGCGACGACACCTGTTCGGTCACCTCACCGACCCGGCTCGCACGGGACACGCCAGAAGTTCACCTTGGCTACGCACACCGTTCATCACTGCGTGCCACTCTCACGCCATGCGTGAAGCCTTCCACGAGAACCTGCGGACCATCTCCGACCAGCTCGTCGAGATGACCCGGCTGGCATCCTCGGCCATGTCCCGGGCGACCACCGCCCTCCTCGACGCCGACGTGCACCTCGCGGAGTCGGTCATCGCCGCCGACAAGCAGATCGACGCGGTCCGCGAGGAGCTGGACCACCTCGCCGTCGACCTGCTCGCGCGCCAGCAGCCCGTCGCCACCGACCTGCGGATGGTCGTGACCAGCATGCGGATGAGCTCGGACCTGGAGCGGATGGGTGACCTGGCCCGGCACGTCGCCAAGGTGGCGCGACTGCGCTACCCCGAGTCGGCGGTTCCGCCCGAGCTGCGCGCGACGATCCTGCAGATGGGCCAGGTGGCAGAGCTGATCGTCAGCAAGGCCGGCTCGGTCATCGCGGCCCGCGACCTGGTCGCCGCCAAGGAGATCGAACGCGACGACGACGCGATGGACGCGCTGCACCGCGAGCTGTTCGAGCACCTCGTCGACGGCACCTGGCAGCACGGCACGGAGACCGCCGTCGACATCACCCTCCTCGGGCGCTACTACGAGCGGTATGCCGACCACGCCGTCTCGGTCGCTGCCCGCGTCATCTACCTCGTCACCGGCGAGTGGGACGCGGACATCGACGAGGACACCGCCGACGACCTCCCCCTCTGAGCAGTCCGTGAGCAGTAGCTGAGCAGTAGCTGCGCGCGCTGAGGCCGGCTCCCGACGGGGCCTGACAACCTAGACTGCCCGGGTGGACGAGGCAGGGGTGCCCAGCTCGTCGGTCATGACCGACCAGCCGCGACCGGCGCGCGACCCGGGCGCCGACCATGACGAGCTCGTCCGGGCCCGGTCGGCCGAGCTGACCCGTCTGGCGTACCTCGTGACCGGCGACCGCGAGCGCGCGATCGACCTTGCTGCGACCGCGCTCGCCGGCCTGCGCGACGAGTGGGCGGAGGTCATCGAGCGTGGCACCCCGCAGGCCGAGGCCCGGGCCGCCGTCGTCCGTCGCCTGCTCCCGGGGCGACGTCGTCAGCAGGACGGCGGAGGCCCGGCGGCCTTCCCGGCGACCGACCCCGAGGGCGAGTGGATGGGCGAAGGTGAGCATGCGGCATACGGGCTGGAGGCGGACGACGACCTTGATCCGGTCGTGCTCTCGGCGTATTCCGCGGAGCCGCCCGGTACGCGGGTGGCCCTCGTCCTCGCCGAGGTCGACCTCCTGGACCGGCCGTCCGTTGCCGCCGCGCTCGAGCGCGACCCTCGGGTCGCCGAGGAGGCCATCGAGGCCGGCCTGGACCGGATCGGCCGCGCGCGGGTGCAGGCTGCCGACGACCGCGATCGGGAGCGACCCGGCGGGGGCATCGAGACACACCTCCGGCGCGTCCTGCTCACCCAGAGCAGCCGGGCCGGCCTGCCCGCCGACCTCACCGAGGAGGTGAGCGCATGCCGGGCGCGCACGGTCAGGAGGCGTCGGCTCCTCACTGCCGGTGCGGGCGGCCTCTGCCTGGCCGCCGTGGGGGCGGTCGGCGGTCCCGCACTCGTCCGCCACCGGGACAGCGCCCCGTTGACGAGCTCGGGGTCGCGGGGCACCGCGCCCACCGCTACGGCCCCGGTCGACGGCGTCCTCGACACACCCGTGACTCTGTCCTGGGATGCCGTGTGGCGCTGGCCCGCTCGGGGCTCCATGGTCAACGACGCCGCCGTGCAGGACCTCACGCGACAGAACCGGCAGCGGGTGATCTACGCCGAACGGGTCGGCGGCGATGTCCTGGTCATCACCGCCCAGCACGACGAGAACGTGACCGACGGCAACGGGCTCACCGACCAGCTCGCCACCTTGATGTCGATCCGGACCATCCAGGGGCGGAGGACTGCCGAGGACCAGGTCGGCGCGTTCGGGCTGGCCGACACCGGCCCGCTGGCCGTCACGGCCTCGCTGTACGGGCCGGGGCGGCTCGTCGTGCTGGCCCGTCCCGAGGTCAGGAGCGTCGAGGTGTCGAGCACGGTTCTCTTCAACCCGAACGGGACGAGCGCGAGGGTCGGGTGGCAGCCGCTCCCGCTCGCCGGCGGGGTCGCCCAGGCGGCGTCGCCCGCGATGGGCTCCTTCGGCATGTCGGTTCGGTATGCCGGTGAGCACCGGGGTGCATACAGCGGCGACTTCGGCTTCGGCGGAGTCTTCCGGCCGACGGGAGTCACCGCCGCGGAGCGCCGGTGGAACGCTGACCAGATCGTCACCGCCCTGACCAGGCGGGCCCGTGACGTCGCGTGCACGCTCACCGGCCTGAACCCGGGGCAGGTGTCCGTGACGGTGACCTGCCGCACGACCGTGCCGGCCCGCAGGCTGCCGATCTCGGTTGCGACCGAGCCGGGCGGTGGCGACCAACAGGCCTACCCGCCCCAGGACACCGAGGTCGCCGTCCTCGTGACCACGTTGCCAGGCGGTGCCCGGCTACGGTCCGTCGCGGTGTGGCACCCCGCGGTCGGCTCGACCGGCATGCCCTCGGTGAACCTGTGGGAGGAGTCCGCGCCCTATCCGGCAGCGGACATCGAGCGCCGACCCGTCGTCCTACAGGGCTCGGACGCCACCGGCCAGGTCCTGGGCATCATCGTGCCGGGGGCATCGTCGGTTCGGGTCTCCCGGATGGGACTCGGACCCGGCCAGAAGGCGATGGTTCCCGTGACCGGACGGCTGGCCCTGTTCTCCGTCGACCGCGTCGACGAGACCTCGACGATCAATGGCTTCGACGCCAAGGGCGCCAAGATCGGGACCTGGCCGTTCTCCTGGCCCGGCGCCGGGAACCCGTGGGATCTCTACGGCTAGAGGGGGCTAACGGCCCTGGTTGGCGACCGCCGCGGCGGCTGCCGCCGCGGCCTCGGGATCGAGGTAGCGCGCCGGCTCGATCGGCATGAAGTCCTCGCCCAGGGTGTAGACCAGCGGCTGGCCGGTCGGGATGTTCAGTGCGGCGATGTCCTCGTCGCTGATCCCGTCCAGGTGCTTGACGAGGGCGCGCAGGCTGTTGCCGTGGGCGGTCACGAGCACGGTCTCGCCGGCGGCGAGGTCGGCCTGGATCGGGCCCTCCCAGTACGGCATCATCCGGGCGATCACGTCCTTGAGGCACTCGGTGAGCGGGACGGGCACATCGGCATACCGGATGTCGCTCGTCTGGTCGAACTCCGAGCCGGCCTCGATCGGCGGCGGCGGGACGTCGAACGAGCGGCGCCAGAGCATGAACTGCTCCTCGCCGTACTTCTCACGGGTGGCCGCCTTGTCCAGTCCCTGCAGTGCGCCGTAGTGGCGCTCGTTGAGCCGCCAGTCGCGCCGCACCGGGATCCAGGACCGGTAGGCCACGTCGAGGGCCAGGTTGGCCGTCGTGATCGCCCGGCGCAGCAGCGAGGTGTGAACGACGGTCGGCAGCACGCCCTCGGCCTTGAGCAGCTCGCCCGCGCGGACGCCTTCCTCGAGTCCTTGGTCGTTGAGCTCGACGTCGACCCAGCCGGTGAAGAGGTTCTTGGCGTTCCAGTCGGAGTGTCCGTGGCGCAGCAGGATGAGCGTGTATGCCATGGACTCACCCTACTGAGACTCACTCGGGACCGGGATCCCCATCTCGCTGCAGGATGGACCGGAACGCCTCGAGGTTGCGCAGGGACTCCCCCCGTGACACCCGCCAGGCCCATTCCTTGTGCATCGAGGACAGGAAGCCCAGCGCGAGCAGCTCGTTGAACGGCGCATCAGCCGCCTCCAGCACGGCGCCGAGGAGCCGGTCCAGCTCGTCGTCGTCGACGCCCCCGGCCGGGAGGCGGCCGGTGAGGTAGACGTCGCCGAGCTTGTCCACGGCGTACGCGATGGTCGGCAGTCTCAGGTTGCGGCGCAGGAGGAACCGGTAGAAGGCTGCCTCGTTCTCGTCCGGTTTGCGGATGACGAAGGCCGAGAGCGACAGTCCCTGCTCCGCCGCGACGAGGGAGCAGACCGTCTTGAGCTTCTTGTCGCCCGGAAGCGTGACGACCAGCTCGCCGTCGCGGGCACCGGGCTCCCAGTCGATGCCCGCCTCCTCGAGGAAGGTCCGGACGGTCGTGAAGAGCCCGTCGGAGGTGCTGGACATCTCAAGAGTCTCCCATCTGGAAGTTCGGCGCGGTCGTCACCGTGAGGACTGCCTCGCTCGACCATACGTGCAGGTCGAGCAGCCCGTCGGGCCGCAGGTCGAGAGCCCGGGGAACGGTGCCCGGACCGAGCCCGACGACGACGCGCAGGACGTTGTCGAACAAGGCCGTCGACGTGCCCGTGACCCACCAGCCCTTGAGCCGCAGGTTGCGGTCGGGCAGCGCGGGCGGCCGCCCGACCGTCGCGGGTCGCGGGTCGAGGTGCAGGACCAGCCCGTCGACGCCGGTGACGGTGAAGGTGACCCGGACGCTGTGACCGGTGGCGGTGGCGTCGACGACCAGGGGGCGACCCTGGGCCGGCGGGCTGTCGTCCCCGTATGCTGTGCCGCGCCAGAGTGCGTGGCCGCTGCGTATCTCCAGCGACGTGATTCGAATGTTCGTCAGGTCGGCGGTGACGTGCTCGCGATGACCGGTCACCGACCCGGTGACCGCCGACACGAACGCGCCCCTCGTCGCGGTGTCGAGCATGACGCCGTCGCCGCGCGCGATGCGCAGCCCGCTGGACTGCATGGACGCCGTGTAGCTGTCACCGAGGGTGATCTCGCCGCGAGCCACCGGGTCGACCGTGAGCAGCCCAGGCGCGGTCGCGACGAGACCGATGTCCCCCTTGGTCCAGCGCGGGACCTCGATGGTGAGCAGGAGCGCGAAGGCGGCCAGCACCGTGACGACGAGGGAGACCATGCTCCAACTCACCGTCCCCGTGCTCCGGTGCCGCCACCACGCCACGGCGGTCACTCTATGTGGGGCGGCCGCTCGGGCTAGAGTCGCGCCATGCCGGGCGCCGGACCCGTGGGCTCGATCACCCGCGGCACGACCAACCCCAACCGGTTGCGCCGCGTCGACCGGTGGCTCGCCGACGTCCAGGGCTGGCGGCTGCGCCGGTCCCAGACCCCGCCCGTCGTCGTCGACCTGGGTTATGGCGCCTCACCGGTCACCGCCGTCGAGCTGCACGACCGCCTCCGCCGGATCCGGGCCGACGTCGAGGTCGTCGGCCTGGAGATCGACCCGGGGCGGGTGCGCGCAGCCGCCCCCTTGACGCGGCCGGGGCTGAGGTTCGCCCACGGCGGGTTCGAAGTCCCACTGCCCGCCGGTGGACGGGCGACGATGGTGCGCGCCTTCAACGTTCTGCGTCAGTATCCCGAGGCAGAGGTCGCCGCGGCCTGGGCGACCGTGGTGAGTCGCCTTGCGCCACAAGGGATTCTCGTCGACGGAACGTGCGACGAGATCGGCCGGCTGTCGACGTGGGTCGCCGTCGACGCCGACGGGCCGCAGTCCCTCACCCTCTCCTGGCGGCTTCGCGGGCTGGAGCGACCGAGTGACATCGCCGAGCGGCTCCCCAAGGCGCTCATCCACCGCAACGTGCCCGGAGAGCCGGTCCACGCGGTGCTCGAGCGGCTCGACGACGCGTGGCGACGCTCCGCGGCATACGCGAGCTACGGTGCCCGACAACGGTTCGTGGCGATGGCGTCAGCGCTGCGCGACGAGGGCGTCGGGGTGATCGGCGGCCCGAGCCGCTGGCGGCTGGGCGAGCTGACCGTCCAGTGGTCCGACGTCGAACCCAGGTGAGGCCGGCGACGCCTCAGCGCCGGTAGTCGTCCTGGAGGCGGACGATGTCGGCCTCGTCGAAGGCACCGACGCCGAGCTCGAGGATGCGGACCGGCTCGGTCCCCTCGTTGGCCATCCGATGGGTCGCGCCCACGGGCACCCACACCGACTCCCCCGCGGCCACCGAGCGCTTGTCGTCGTCGACGGTCACGGTGAGCGGCCCGTCGAGGACGAACCAGTACTCGGAGCGCTGGGCGTGCGTCTGGAGCGAGAGCCGGTGGCCGGGCAGGACGGTGACGATCTTGACGGTGACCGGCTTGCCCGACGTGAACTGTCGGAAGTTGCCCCACGGGCGCTCGACGACGAAGACCTCTTCGGTGGGGTCCTGGTGGGTGGTCATGGGTGTTTCCTTGCGTCTCGCTTGTGGCGTGGTCCGGCCAATTCTGCCGTATGCCGGGTGGTCGTCAGTGCGTCCGACTCACCAGGGACCGTAGGGACCCTGGCGTTGGCCGCCCTTGCCGGTGACCTGACGCAGGGCGGGCCGGACGTCGGCGAGATAGACCCCGGCCGCCACGACGGCGAGTAGCCCGACGAAGCCGCCGATGACGTTGAAGACGCTCACGAAGCCGAGGGCGACCGCGACGACGAGGAGGATGACCCAGAAGTTCTTCGTGCGTTTGCCGGCGGCGGGGTAGGCATCGGTGCGGTGGGTCACCGCGTCGACGAGCGCATAGATCTCCATGACGAGCGCGGCCACGCCGAGGACGAGCAGCACCCACCCCTGCGCGCTACCGATCGTTCCCATGGCCAAAGCGTAACCGGACGGGCCTCGGCGACTCAGACCTCTAGGACGATGGTGACCGGCCCGTCGTTGCTGAGCTCCACGGCCATGTCGGCGCCGAACCGACCGGTCTCGACGTGGATCCCCTTGTCCCGCAACGCTTTCACCACGGCATCGACGAGCGGCTCGGCGACCGGGCCGGGTGCCGCGGCGTTCCACGTCGGGCGTCGGCCCTTGCGGGTATCGCCGTAGAGCGTGAACTGGCTGATCACGAGCACCGGCGCGCCGGCGTCCAGGACGGACTGCTCCTCGCGCAGGATCCGCAGGTCGGCGATCTTGCGAGCCACCGTCTCGACCTGGGCCGGGCCGTCGTCGTGGGTGACGCCGATGAGGGCGACCACTCCTGGTGAAGGCAGGCTGCCGACCACGTCACCATCGACGACGACGCGCGCGCTCGTGCAGCGCTGGAGGACGGCGCGCATCGGGTCAGATGCCGACGGCGACGAGGGCGCCGACCGGCTCGCCGTGCCCGAGGACGGGGCTGTACTCGAGCTGTTCGTATGCCGGGGAGTCCACCCCGAGGGACCTCAGAACTGCGGCGAGGATCACAGGCTTGGCGCGGGGCGTCCCGTCGACGACCTTGACGGCGACGCCGCGGCCGTCGGCCAGCCCCACGGCATACACGCTCTCGGCCCCGTCCTTGGCGACGAGCCCCGGGGTCCGGGCCATGAGGGCGGTGACGTCGCGGCCGGTGCCGCCGACGTAGTCCGGGTGGGACCGCATGGCGTCGGCGATCTCCCGCTCGGGAGTCCCCTCGGCCGCGGCGGCGAGCCGACCGAACGCACGGGCCAGCCCGGCCAGGCTGATCGCCATGACCGGTGCACCGCAGCCGTCGACGGCGGTGGCCGCAACCGGCTCACCCGCGAGGTCCTCGATCGTCGCGGCAATGGCTCGCTGGAGCGGGTGCGCCGGGTCGCGGTAGGTCGTCGTGTCCCAGCCGTTGACGACGCACGTGGCGAGCATCGCCGCGTGCTTGCCGGAGCAGTTCTGGGCGACCGACTCCGGGGCAAGACCCTCGCGGATCCACCGGTCGTGCTCGACGGCGTCGATGGGCAGGGTCGGGGTGTTCTGGAGGTCGTCGAGGGTCAAGCCGGCGCCGGCGAGGATGTCGGCAGCTGCGGCCTGGTGGAACGGCTCCCCGGAGTGGCTTGAGCAGGCGAGCGCCAGGAGACGCGGCTCGAGGCGGAGCCCGGCACGGACCATGGCCAGCGCCTGGACGGGCTTGTTGGCCGAGCGGGGGAAGATCGGCTCGTCGGCCGATCCCCAGGCGCGCTCCACGCTCCCGTCGGCCGCGGTGACCACGACGGCGGCGCGGTGCACCGACTCGATGAACCCGTCGCGCACGAGATGGGCGAGGACGGGGGCATCGGCGAGGACGGGCGGCGTACCGTCCGGGCCCAGCGGTTGGGTCGGCTGGTGGGTGGGCTGCGGGGTCGTCACGGTCCCCGAACCTATCGCCCTCGCCGCTCGGCGGTGCAGCGGGAACGCCGAAGCGGCGGCCTCCGGGAGGAGACCGCCGCTTCGTGGGGTGCGTACGAGTCGCAACAGGAGCGACCGGCATACGGCGTCTGGGTCAGTCGCCGACCTTGGCAGCGGCCGTCTTGGTCGCCTTGGTGGCGCCGGCAGCGGTCTTCTTGACGCCGGTACCGGTCGCCTTGGCGGAGGTCGCGGCCTTCTTGGTGGCGTTGCGGGTCGTGGTCGTCGTGCGCTTGGCCGCGGTGCGGGTGCGGGCGGCGGACTGCTTGACCTCGGTCGTCGCGATCTCGACCTCGTCGGTCACGGACTCGACGATGGCGTCGGTGGCGCGGACGGCCTCCTTGCGGCCGGTCGTGAAGAGGGCCTTGGCCGAGGACTGGACGTCGGCGGCACCCTTGCGGGCGACGGTGACCGCACCCTTGGCGGAGGCGATGGTCGTCTCGGCCTGGGCGACGAGGTCCTTGGTGGCCTTCTGGTTGCGGATCCGGCTGACGAGCTTCTCGCCACGGACCGCGAGGTCGGCGTACTGGGCCTGGGCGAGCTCACCGAGCTCGAGGCCACGGTTGAGGGCGAGCGCCGGGAGGTCCTGGACGGCCTTGACGGCCTTCTCGGGGAGCTCGGCAGCCTTGTCCTGGAGTTCGAGGGCCTTGGCCTGGAGCTTGGCCGGGGCGTACTCGGCGCGGAGCTTGGTACGGCGGGCCTCGGCCTCGACGCGGGCCTCGCGGGCCTTCTCGACGGCCAGGTCGACGGTGCCGACGTAGGCCAGCAGCGGCTTGGTGTCGGTGAGGGTCTTGCGGATGTCGGTGACGACGGACATGTTCGTTACTCCTTGGTGGTGGTCGTGCGGGTGGCGGTGCGCTTGGGGCGGACCGGCTTGGCGGCACCCACGAACGACTCGTAGATGTCGATGAGCGCGTCTCGCTGACGCTGGGTGAGGTCGGGGTCGGCTGCGATGGCGGTCCTGACGGTGGTCGCCTCGGTGTCCGGCACCGGGCGGTCCTCGAGGATGCCGGCGCGGACGTAGAGGCTCTCGGCCGACACCTGCAGGCCCTTGGCGAGCTGCTGGAGGATCTCGGCGCTCGGCTTCTTCAGGCCCCGCTCGATCTGGCTGAGGTAGGGGTTGGAGACGCCGACGAGGTCGGACAGCTGCCGCAGCGACAGCTTGTGCGACTCACGCTGCTCACGCAGGTAGTCGCCCAGGTTGCCCAGGTCGGCGAGCGGGTTCCGGTTCATGCCTCCAGTGTGCTTGCTCTAGTTAGCAAAATGCAAACTGGAGACAGCGTGAGGCTCTTCACACGGCATACGGGAACAGGCGCTTCCCCGTATGCCGGCCGCCCGGGTCAGACGACGGTGGCACCCTGCGGGCGGCGCAGGCGGATGTCGTTGCACGCCTCGCAGGTCTCCTCGGGGATCAGGCCGAGGCGCATGAGGTGACCGAACGCCCAACAGCCGGCACAGAAGCCGAGCACGCTCTCCAGGAGCGCAAAGGCGAGCAGGACGACCATCAGGCCGATGGCGATGGCGCGCTGGCCGAAACCGAGACTGAGCACCGCCGCGCTCGCCGTGAACACCAGGCCGACGGTCTGGGCGAACCGCTTGGGCGGCCCGGGCACCAGCTTGGGCTCGCCGAGACGGGGCGCGATGACCCGCGTGGCCAGCTGCCCGAGCGGGCTGAGCCGGGGGCCGGTGAGCACCCGGGCGAGGAATCCGAGGGCCAGGAGAGCGATGAGCCAGTGCCAGCCGGTGACGAGGACGACGACCGCGAGGACGGCGACGCCGGCGGCCACGGTGCGGGCCGCCTTCTCGTTGACCGGGTTCGGGAAACCGATGATGCTGCGCATAACCACAGATTATGCCTTACATAACCTCCCGTTGCGCCCCCTCCCTGAAGCAACCTCTGCTAGCAGAGCTTGGGTCTCCCAGCGCACGTTGCACCCTGTGCTGAGAGACCCAAGCTCTGCTGAGTCGGGCCCGACCGGTCAGTGCCCGGCCGGCGACTCCTCGCGCGCCCGCATGGGAAGCAGGAAGGTGAGCGCGAAGGACAGCGCAACGAAGCCGACCGCCAGCCACATCGACGCACTCGCCGCCGCGCGGAAGGCACCGACCCGGCTCGTGCCGTCAGCGCCGGCGAGGACGTGGAAGAACAGGGTGCCGATCACGGCCACCCCGAAGGCGCCGCCCAGCTGTTGCACCGCCGTGAGGACGCCGGACGCGGACCCGGACTCGGCCTCGTCGACCCCGGCCAGGGCGATGTCGAAGAACGGCGCCATGGTCAGGCCCATCCCGATCCCCATGACCGCCAGCGCCGGCGACATCGACCAGATCGTGATGCCGTCGCCGGCCAGGTGCAGGGTGAGCACGAACCCGGCCAGCCCAAGCGCCGACAGCGCCTCACCGAGGTGCATGAGGTGCCGGCCGAGGCGTATGCCGAGTGGCTGGGAGGCGATGAACCCGGCCACCATGCCGACCGCCTGGGCGATGCCGGCGAGACCGGCCTTGAGCGGTGAGTAGCCCAGGCCGAGCTGGACGAACAGCGTGAACACGACGGACAGGCCCATGAGCGAGCCGAAGAGGGCCATCCCGGTGGCGATCCCACCGGTGAAGGCCCGCTTGGTGAAGAGCGACGGCGTGATCAGCGTGACCTTCCCGGCGCGGTCACGGCGCCGCTCGACGACCGCGAGGAGGACGAAACCGAGCAGCCCAGTCAGCACCGCGGCATACGTCCAGAGCGGCCAGCCCGCCTCCTGGCCCTGGATGAGGGGGTAGATCAGGGCGACCATCGAGGCGCTCGCGATGGCCGCACTCGTCAGCTCGACATGGAGGGTGCGGTCCGGGCGGGAGGCGGGCAGGATCCGCAGCCCGGCGACGAGGGCGACCAGGCCGATCGGGACGTTGATGGCAAAGATGGTCCGCCAGCCCCAGTCGAAGAGGTTCGCGTCGACGAGGAAGCCGGCGAGGATGGGGCCGCCGACAGCGGACAGGCCCATGATCGGACCGAACGCGCCGAAGGCCTGGCCGATCTGCTCCGGAGGGAACATCTCCTTGATCAGGCCGAGGCCCTGCGGCAGCATCACCGCGCCGATCAGACCCTGTAGGACACGGAAGCTGATGAGCATCCCGGGGCCTTGGGCAAGGGCGGCTGCCAGCGACATCGCCGTGAAGCCGGCCATCCCGATGAGGAACATCCGCTTGCGGCCGTAGATGTCGCCGAGCCGCCCGCCGATGAGCAGGCCGCTCGCCATGGCGATCGTGTAGCCGGCGGCGAGCCACTGGATGAGGGTCTGGCCGCCGCCGAGCTCGCGGACGATGGTCGGGCCGGCGATGGAGGTGATGAGCGCGTCGAGGAGGTCCATCACCTCGGCGGCGAGGATGACGAAGAGAGCGGGCCAGCGCAGGGCGTATGCCGCGCGGGCGCCGGGTGCTGCCGAGGGCGGCTCGACGGCGGCCGTCGTGGGTGAGGTGGTCATGGCTGAGGTCCTTGTCTCGAACAGTGTTCGTTAGTTGACGAACACCGTTCTACTCACGAACGGCGTTCGTGTCAAGCGGTGCCTCTCCACTAGACTGGTCACGATGACCATCGCCGACCGGACCCCTCCCGACCTCGCCCGCGCACGGCCCCGCGCCCGCGGCGACAAGACGCCGCTGCGGCTGGACGCGATCGTCGACGAGGCGCTGCGGATCATCGACACCGAGGGCACCGACGCCGTGTCGATGCGCAAGGTCGCCGCCGCGTTCGACACCGGCCCGGCCAGCCTCTACGCACACGTCGACAACAAGGACGACCTGCTCCGGCTGGCGCTGCGCAAGGTGTTGGACACCATGCCCCTGCCCGCGGGCGAGACATGGCAGGCCATGTTCCGTGCCCACGCCCACACCATTCGCGCGGTGCTCGCGGCCCACAACGACCTGGCCCGGCTCACCTTCGGCACCGTTCCCGAGAGCGACCAGGTCACCGAGGGGAGCGAGCGCCTGCTCGCGGCGATGATCGGCGGTGGGGTCCCGCCCCAGGTCGCCGCCTGGTCCTTGGACGTCATCTCGCTGTACATCGCCGCCGACGTCCACGAGGGCTGGCTGATGGGCCGGATCTTCGACGACGGGTCGGGGCGGCCGCCGGAGGAGGTCGGCATGGAGTACTTCAGGGGCTTCGGCGAGCGGATGGCGAGCCTGCCCAAGGACCGGTTCCCAACTCTCACCGGCCACCTCGAGGAGCTGATGGGCGGCGACGGGGACCAGCGGTTCAGCTTCGGGATCGACATGTTCATCGCCGGCATGGCCGCTCAGATCCCGCCGACGTAACCCCCGCGAGCGCCCGATTCCTAACCTCTGCTAGCAGAGCTTGGGTCACTCAGCGCAGGTTGCAACCTCTGCTGAGAGACCCAGCCTCTGTTAGCAGAGGTTGCGTCGAAGGGTTGTCAGCGGGCAGGGCGAGGGGGACGACGGTCCCGTATGCCGAGCAGCTCACGGGCCGCGTCGGTGGACATAGCCGGGCGCTGCATCGTGGCGGCCAGCTCGGCCGCGCGGGAGACCAGCTCGCTGTTGTGCTGCACCTGCTGGCCGCGGGCGAACATGATGTTGTCCTCCATGCCGACCCGCAGGTGACCGCCACCGGCGAGCGCGGCCGCCAGGATCGGCAGGTGGGCGCGGCCGATCCCTGTCGCCGACCAGGAGGTGACCTCGGCCGGGAGAGCCTGCACACCGGCATACAGCGCCTCCGGCGTCCCGGGCATCCCACCGGGCACGCCGGTGACGAAGTCGACGTGCACCTTGCCGCCGTACGGCAGGCCGTGGGTGTCGAGCAGGCGCCGCAGCGACCAGACGTGCCCGAGGTCGAACAGCTCGAACTCGGGCACCACCTCGCGCTCCTGGGCCTGGACGTAGAGGTCGGACATGAAGCCCCACGGGTTGAGGAACACGTCGTCGCCGAAGTTCGTCGTGCCACAGGTGAGGCTGCACGAGTCCGGCTCGGCATCGAGCACGGTGAGCCTGGCGGCGAGCGGGTCGTGGACCGAGCCGCCGGTCGAGAGCTGGACGACGAGGTCGGTGGCCTCACGCAGCGCCTGGACCGCGGCCGAGAGATATCCCCCGTCGAGCGTCGGCCGGTGCTCGGCGTCCCGGATGTGCAGGTGGATGAGCGACGCCCCGGCCGCCTCGCAGGCCACGGCCGTCGCGACGAGCTCGTCGAGGGTGGTCGGCAGCTGCGGGACGTCGTGCTTGGCCAGCTCGGCGCCGGTGGGTGCGACGGTGATGAGGGTGCCGGACGACGTCGTCATGCGCACATCATGGCATCTGCCGTATGCCGGTCACGACAGGAGATCCTGCGGTCGGTCAGGGCTCGACGATGACAGTTTGCGCGGCGGAGACGCCTTCAACGACAAGATCCACATCGGCCGGAGTGTTTCGCTTGATCAGCGCCAGTCCGATCGGGCCGTCCTCGTGGTGCCGGGCGACCGAGGTGAGGTACCCGACCGGACGCGCCGACTCACCGGCCACGAACACCGGCGCTCCGACCTCGGGCAGGGTGTGCCCCGAGCCGTCGAGGTGCAGGAAGACGAGTCGCCGCGGCGGACGACCGAGGTTGTGGACGCGGGCGATCGTCTCCTGGCCGCGGTAGCAGCCCTTGTGCAGATGCACGGCGGTCCGCAGCCAGTCCAGCTCGTGCGGGATGGTCCGGTGGTCGGTCTCCAGCCCCATCCGCGGGCGCCAGGCCGCCACCCGCAGCGCCTCGGCCGCCCACGTCCCGGCAAGCGGCCGGTCACCGACGAACGCCTCAAGCTCCTCCCGCGGCACGATCACCTCGCGCCACGACCGCGCCTCGCCCGGGTGCCCGTCGACCGGTCCGTATGCCGCGGTGTCGCCGACAAGAGCCGGCCAGCGGTCGACCCAGGTCGGCGGCTCGCCGGGGAGCCCGGCGCCCGAAAGCGGCTCTCCGACAACGGCATACGCGTCACTGACGTCTGCGACCTCGACGCGGAGCATGAACCGCATCGAGTTGAGCCAGGCGACGAGCGCGGGCGCCGTGCCGGGCTCGACGGACAGCCAGGTCGTCGCCCCGTCGTCGACGACATGGAGGGCGTGCTCGACGTGGCCCTTGGGGGACAGGACGAGCGTCTCCGTCGACTCCCCCGGCGCGAGGCCGGTCAGCGACTGGGTGGTCATGGAGTGCAGCCAGGTCAGCCGGTCCGGGCCGGTGACGGTCACGACCCCCCGGTTGCCGAGGTCGACCGCAGCCAGTCCTTCGGCGAGAAGCCGCTGCTCGCGCAGCGGGTCGCCGTAGTGCATGGCGACCGACGCGTCGAGCCCGTCGCCCGCCACTGCTCCGGAGCGGGAGAGCAGCGGGGACCCCGCGATCACGTCTGACACTTGGTGCACCTTCCCTGGACAGCCATGTGGGTGAACGCCGCGTCGAAGCCGCGCTGTTCCCGGATCCGCGCGACGAGATCGTCGGCGATCGAGGCGGGAACCTCCCCCACCGTGCCACAGCCGGTGCAGACCAGGTGAATGTGGTGGTCGTGGTCGGCGAGCTGGTAGCTCGGCGACCGGTGGTCCAGGTGGGTGTGCCGCAAGGCGCCGGCCTGCTCCATCGCCTCCAGCGCGCGGTAGATCGTGGAGGGCGGCAGCTGCGGACCGCCGTCGACGGCGACCCGGCTCAACACCTCCTCGGCGGTGGCGTGCCCCAGCTCGGCAACGGCCGCGAGAACCCGCTCGCGCTGCCGGGTGACCCGCAGCCCCTGTCGCCGGAGCAGCTCGCCATGCTCGTCCACCCCCTCACTGTAGGTCCGCTGCGAACGGTCGGCGCCTGCTCCCGGCACGCCGTTGGGGACAACAGGTGGCAGCCAGCCCGGACACCTACACTGGCGCGATGCTTGACGACATGGGCCTGCCCACCGAGGAGGCGTCCGATCCGGGCCCCGACACAGCTCGCCGCAAGCCGCGCTGGGGGCGACGGATCCTCGGCATCCTGCTCGGCCTCGTCCTGCTCATTGTCATCGGGGTCGGCGGCTACCTCGGGTTCCTCAACCACACGGTGAGCAGCAACGTCAAGCAGCAGGACCTGCTGGGCGAGGACCAGGGCGGCGGAACGAACGTGCCCGACCCGGCCGCCTCGAAGGTGGTGTCGGGTCGGGGGACCAACTACCTGTTCATCGGGTCCGACGCACGCCCCGGCGACACCGTCTCCAGGTCCGACGTGATCATCCTGATGCACATCGACCAGGACTCCAACAAGGTCTACCTCATCCACTTCCCGCGCGACCTCTACGTCACGATCCCGGGTCACGGCAAGAACAAGATCAACGCCTCCTACGCCTTCGGTGGGGCTCCGCTCCTCGTCCGGACGGTCCAGGACCTCATCGGCGTGAAGATCAACCACGTCGCCAAGACCGACTTCACCGGGTTCTCCGCCATGACCGACGCCGTCGGCGGGGTCCGCGTCTGGGCCGCCGAGGCGAGCAACGGGACGGGCAATGGCGGCCCGGTGGTCATCCACAAGGGGTGGAACGACCTCAACGGCACCCAGGCGCTGGCTTTCGTCCGCGAGCGGCACGACCTGAGCGAGGGCGACATCTCCCGCGGCCAACGGCAGCTGGCCTTCATCAAGGCGCTGATGACCAAGGCGATCAGCAAGCCGGTGGTCACCAACCCGATCAAGGTCGCCCAGTTCGTCGACGCGGCGACGAAGAACCTCGTCGTCGACAAGTCCCTCTCGGTGGGCGCCATGCGATCCCAGGCGTTCGCGCTGCGGAACATCCGCAGCGGCGACATCGTCTTCGTGACCGCGCCGTTCACCGGGTTCGCCAACGACCCCAAGGCCGGCGCGATCGACGTCGTCGACGACGCCGGCATGGCCACTCTGGGTCAGGACCTCGCCAACGACACGATGGACAAGTACGCCGACGTCAGCGTTGTCCCCTGAGGCCCTGCCGCTGGGAGGTGAGGGGTCGCCCCTCCACCGGCGCGGTCGGAACCTTCAGCCGACCCGCTTGAGCTCGGCCGACAGGTGGCTCTGCAATGGCTGGCCGACGGCGGCCATGTCCATGGCATACATGAGGTTGGAGTTGACCAGTCCGAGCAGGCGCGTGCCGGCCGAGTAGTCCTTGGCGTTCGGGCTGCGCAGGACGCCGTCGGTGCGCAGCTCGATCTTGGCCGGCTCGGCCGTGCCGTAGTACAGCTCGACGACCCCGAAGTTGTGCGCGAGGAGCAGCTCGACTTCACCGCCCTCGACGACCCGCCAGAAGCCCAGCTCGGTGGCCAGCGGACGGACCTTGTTGCCCTCCTCGTCGAGGAGCCAGCTGTGGCTCTGCCACTCCAGGAACGGCCGGCCGTCGTGCGAGCAGATGATCTCCTGCCCGTAGTTGCGCGACTCGATGGTCGGGTAGCCGACGACGCCGGCCCCCTCCCAGCGCCCGATCAGCCAGGCGAGCGGGGCGAGTTCGATCGGCATGTCGAGGTCGAGGTTGAAGGCCACGGGCCAAATCGTAGTCTGGCCGTATGCCGTCCGCCCATCGCTCCCTCGTCGTCAAGGTGACCTGCGGGGTCGAGGCCCCCGAACGACTCAACCAGGCCGTCACGGTGGCAGCCACCGCCGTCGCGAGCGGGTATGCCGTGAGCCTCTGGCTGACCGGCGAGGCCTCCTGGCTGGCGGTGCCCGGCCGGGCCGAACAGTTCGAGCTGGCGCAGGCGGCACCGCTGTCGGACCTGCTCGCGGCTGTTCTCGAGAGCGGCCGGGTCACCGTGTGCGGTCAGTGTGCGGCGCGCCGCGAGCTGACGACCGACGATCTGCTGGCCGGCGTCACGATCCGCGGCGCTGCGGCATACGTCGAAGAGGTCATGACCGAGGGCACGCAGGCACTGGTCTACTGACTCGGTGCCCGCGGTCGTCAGCCCCCGAGCAGGACCCGGGTGAAGACGAGGACGACGACACCGTTCAGGAGCAGCGACGCCGCTGCCGAGGCGACCTGACCGCGGGTGCCGGCGATCGCGGGCAGGGTGGCGAGCACCCGACGCATGGCATGGCTCACCGCGCCGACGAGGAAGCCCAGCAGGACGGCCTGCCCGATGCGCGGCGAGCCAGCGGCCAGGCTGGCTAGCGCGGCCGCCCACCCGCCGAGCAGCATGGCGAGCGGCAGGAGCCAGGGCCGCAGCCTTGGGCGGTTGACGAAGAGGTCGGCCAGGGCCGCCGCCGCGACACCGGCCGCCGCGCACGCAAGGGCGTCGACGCCACCGGTCACCCGGGCCAGGCCGACGGCGGCGGCACCACAGGTGAGGATGGCCAGCGCGGCCGTGCTCGTCGTCACCGCCTCGGTGAGCCGCGAGCGGCCGTCACGACGGAACAGCTGGTGGGCCAGCAGGAGCAGCAGCCCTCCGCCCACGACGGCCGGCAGGTTGCGCAGGTAGGGGTCGTCGGGCGTGGCGGCGACGATCGCCGGACCGGCCACCGCGACCAGCCCGACGAGGATCCGGGGGACGGTCGGGGACGGGGCTTCGAACAGGTCGAGCCAGCCCCAGGCGAGGGCCAGACCGGTGAGCGCGACCGCACCGGCGAGAAGCAGCGGATCGGCATACGCGGTGAGTGCGGTCAGGCCGCTGAGGGCGACCGTCGCCACGACGACGAGCGGCCGACGGTCGATGGTCGCCGCCGGAAGCGGGCGGTCGCCGGTGCGAGCCATCCGGCGCGCCGCCCGGGTGGGCGGCTCCGAAGGCCCCGACAGCTCCGTCGACGCATCGCTGGACTCGGACACAGCCGTCATGATCGCATCACCCACCGGCGAACGGCGGCAGGACCTCCAGGACGGAGCTCGGGGGCGCGTCGTCGTCCGGGCCGACACGGTGCCCGTCGACGAGCAGCGAGCAGAGCGGGAGGATCGCGGCCACGCCGGGGGCGAGCCGGGACGCAGCTGCGGTCACCTCGCCGACCCGGCCGGCCGCCACGACGACCTCCTCGACGCCAGCGGCTGCGCGGGCACCCGCCCAGAACCGGACGCGAACGGCGCGGTCCACTTCGTGGTGAGCGGGGTCGATAACGGTCATGACGGCATATCCTGCCCTGTCATGGCGGAGTTGTTGTTGCTGACCAACGCCTTGGCGCCGAGCGCCGAGGTGTTGCCGGCCCTCGGCCTGCTTGCACATCGGGTGCGGATCCTGCCCGCCGAGGCGACCGCCCTGCTCAACACCGCCCCCGCCGACGCCGTCCTGGTCGATGCCCGCCGCGAGCTGGCCGTGGCCCGCTCCCTGTGCCGCGTCCTGCGCACGACCGGGGTGTCCGTCCCGCTCATCGCCATCCTCACCGAGGGCGGCCTGGCCGGAGTCACCCCGGAGTGGGGCCTGGACGACGTCATCGTCGACAGCGCCGGCCCGGCTGAGGTCGAGGCGCGTCTGCGGCTCGCCTCCGGCCGACTCGCCGACGAACCGACCACGGCTGAGGCCCGGATCCAGAGCGGCAACCTGTCCATCGACGAGGCGACGTATGCCGCGAAGCTGCACGGCCGGGTCCTCGACCTGACCTACAAGGAGTTCGAGCTGCTCAAGTATCTCGCCCAGCACCCGGGCCGGGTCTTCACCCGCGCCCAGCTGCTGCAGGAGGTGTGGGGCTACGACTACTACGGAGGCACCCGTACCGTCGACGTCCACGTCCGGCGGCTGCGCGCCAAGCTCGGCGTCGACCACGAGCTGCTCATCGGCACCGTCCGCAACGTCGGCTACCGGTTCGTCCCTGAGGACGTCGAGACCGCGGCCGGCTGACCGGCATACGAGCCGCGTCGCTTCGGTTTATCGGGTCACCCGATAAACCGAAGCGACACATAGGTTCCAACTCTGTATCTGTGGACTTTCTCGGGTAACCCGATAAAGCAGGGGGCCTACGGGGAGGTGATCCGGTCGAGGGCCGCGGGGGTGTACGGGTCGTGGGCCGACAGGTAGCTGGCGAACGCGTCGATGTCCAGGCCGCCGAAGTACACGTTGGTCGAGGACTTGAACGTCCCGAAGTTGTCGCCGCCACCGGCGACGAAGTTGTTCGTCACGACCCGGTAGGTCGTCGTGTCGCTGATCGGCGTGCCGTTCAGCGTCACGGCGCCCAGCACGTTCCCGTTGTGGGAGTAGGCGAAGCCTTTGGAGACCTGGAGGACCTTGATGGTGCCCTTGTTGGCCGGGTCGTTCAGCCCCGACCACTGCTCGTTCAGCACCGACTTGATCTGCGCGCCGGTGAGGTCGAGCGAGACGAGATAGTTGTTGAACGGCTGGACCGCGAAGGCGTCACCGAAGGTGACCGTGCCACCGTCGTGGTAGGTGAGGTCGGTGCGGATGCCGCCGGGGTTCATCATTGCGATGACCGGGGTGGCGAACGGACCCTTGACGCTGGGGTCGGCCAGCTGGGCGTCGGCGATGAGGTCACCGAGGGGCGTCTCGCCGCCGGCGTTGGCGGTGCGGGTCACCGATGTCGTGATGTGCCCGATGACCCGGTTCTGCACCGGCGCGATGAGCGTCTTGTAGAGGTTGATGATGTTGGTCTCGGCCGGGTCCTTGGCCACCTCGCGGCTGACGATCACGTTCGTGCCCTTGACCGACGCCCGGACGATGTCCTGGGTGCGACGGTCGTAGGTCAGGTCCGTCTCGGTGAAGAGGCGACCGAACGACGACGCCGACGTCACGAGCCGCTGCTGGCCCTTGGGGTCGGGCACGCTGCAGACGTACGGCTGGTGGGTGTGGCCGGAGACGATCATGTCGATGGCCGGGTCGAGGTTCTTGGCGATGTCGAGGATCGGGGAGTCGCCGGTGATCGTCTTGTCGAAGGTCCCACCGTCACACGCCCACTTGTAGTTGGGGTTGACGTTGTAGGTCGTCCCGTTGGTCGCAGTCCACTGCTCGAGGGCTGGGGTGCCGCCCTGGTGGATCAGGACGACGATCGCATTGACACCTTGGGCGCGCAGCACCGGGACGAGGGCGTTGGCGGTGGCCACCTCGTCCTTGAAGGTGAGCCCGGCGACGCCGGCCTGGGTGACGATGGTCGGGGTGTCCTTGAGGGTCATCCCGATGAAGCCGATCTTGGCTCCCTTGAACGTCTTGATGCTGTAGGCCGGGAGGATCGTCTTGTTGGTTCCGCTGTAGAAGACGTTGGCCGCGAGGTAGTCGAAATTTGCCCCCGTGAACGTGTGCGCGGCGCAGGAGTTCTGGTTGGCGGCGCCGTCGCCGTCGTCGATACAGCCACCGTCGGCCATCCGCTGAAGCTCGAGGTAGCCCTCGTCGAACTCGTGGTTGCCCACCGAGGTGACGTCGAGGTGCAGAGCGTTCATGGCCTCGATCGTCGGCTCGTCGTGGAACGCCGCGGAGAGGAGCGGGGACGCGCCGATCAGGTCGCCGGCCGCGACGGTGAGGGAGTACGGATGGCCCTTGCGCGCCTCGGCGAGGTGGGTCGCGAGGTACTCGACACCACCGGCGTCCTGGGTCACGTCGCCCGCCGAGACGGCGCCCGTCGTGGGACTGGTGACCAGCTGGTGTCCGACGACGACGCGACCGCTGGAGCCGGACGGGGCCTCCAGGTTGCCGTGGAAGTCGTTGAAGGACAGGAGCTGGATGTCCATAGTCGGCCCGTTCGGGGCAGCCTCGGATGCCGTGCTCGTGAGCGCCGCGCCGGCGACGGTCGTCGTCGCCAGGGCGACGACGCTCGCGATCCTCTTGGTTGCTGTTCTCATGCGGTTCCCTTGCGATGTGCGCGGCAGCGTGCTGAGCACTGCCCCGGAAGATGTCGGTTGCTGACGCCGAGCCGGCGGAGGGAGAGCCGACTCTCGAGACGCTAGCGGGTCACACCGACAAATGGGATGGTGCAATGGTCACGATGATCAGCGACCTCCCTTGGCAGTTCACGACCCTGCCGCTCGACCCGGCGACCGGCCCCGAGGCCGTCCGCACCCTCGCGTCGGGGGCCACAGCGAGTGACGGGGTGGCCCCCCTCTCGGAGCACTCCCTCCTCCACCTCACCTCTCCCCTGTCGCGGCACCTCTTCGCGTATGCCGGGGAGCAGCTCGTGGGGTACGCCCAGGTCTGGCAGGACCGGGCCGCCGAGCTGGTGGTCGCCCCGGTCTCGCGGCGCCACGGCTTGGGGTCGGCGCTCTGGGAGGCAGCCACGGAGGCCGGCGCGGACCGGGGATGGGCCCACGGCGACCTGCCCGGAGCGGCCGGTCTCGCCGCGGCATACGGGCTGGAGCGGGTCCGCGAGCTGCACCGGATGACAAGGGTGCTCACCGCCGACGACCGGACGGACGTCACCCTCCCCGACGGCTACACGGCCCGGGCGTTCGTGCCGGGACAGGACGAGGAGGCCTGGCTCGTGACCAACGCGGCAGCCTTCGCGACGCATCCGGAGCAGGGCAGCCTGACCCGCGCCGACCTCGACCAGCGGATGGCCCAGGACTGGTTCGACCCGGCTGACTTCCTCGTGGTCGAGCACGTCGGGGCCCCCGGCCGGATCGTGGCGTTCCACTGGACCAAGGTCGAACCAGGCGCACGCGCGGGTTGGGCCCACGGTCGAGACGGCGACGAAGGAGCCGGGTCGACCGGGGAAACGTATGTGGTCGGGGTGGACCCGGCATACCAGGGTCGAGGGCTGGCCGGGCCGCTCACCCGGCTCGGGATCGCCCACCTCGCCGGGCGTGGGCTGCACGAGGTCGAGCTCTATGTCGACGGCGACAACGTGCGAGCCCTGCGCACCTACGAGGGGCAGGGATTCAGGTCGGCGAATGTCGACGTCGTCTATGCGACCAGGGAGCGCGAACCCGGCCGCTGACTGTCAGGATGGAGCCATGACGACGACGGACCCCGGGCTGCAGGACATCGTCGAGCGCGAGCAGCCGCACGAGGCGCAGCAGGGGGAGCGGCGCGACGAGCCGGCCGGCCTGGAGCTCGTCCCCGACGTGACCGTCACGATGTCCTCGGCTGCCGACGAGCGACGCAGTACCCCGCGGGCCGCCAACGGCCGTTTCGTCCGGGTCACCGACAGCACCTCCGACGCCGAGGACCTGCCGGCCGACCGGTTCCTCGACCGCGAGATCTCCTGGCTGCAGTTCAACGAACGGGTCCTCCAGCTGGCAGCCGACGACAACCTGCCGTTGCTCGAGCGGGCCCGGTTCCTCGCCATCTTCACGAGCAACCTCGACGAGTTCTTCATGGTGCGGGTCGCCGGGCTGAAGCGGCGGATCGCCACCGGACTGGCCGTGCGCGCGTCCTCCGGGCTCGAGCCGCGCGAGGTGCTCGACCAGCTCGCCGTGGTCAGCCACGAGCTGCTCGCCCGACAGGCCCGCGTCTTCCACGAGCTGGTCCGGCCGGCGCTCTCGGAGGAGGGCATCACCGTCGTCCGCTGGGACGAGCTGGCGACCGAGGAGCAGGAAGCGCTCGGGGAGATGTTCACCGACGCGATCTTCCCGGTCCTCACCCCGCTCGCCGTGGACCCGGCCCACCCCTTCCCCTACATCTCCGGCCTCTCGCTCAACCTGGCCGTCCTGCTCATCAACCCGCGGACGGGCAAGGAGCACTTCGCCCGGGTCAAGGTGCCGCCGTCGCTGCCGCGCCTGGTCCGCGTCGAGGGTCGCACCGGCGAGGGCGGCTTCCTCGACCCGTATGCCGTGCGTTTCGTCCCCGTGGAGGACGTCATCGCCGCGCACCTGGACCAGCTCTTCCCCGGGATGGAGCTCCGCGAGCACTTCACCTTCCGGGTGACCCGCAACGAGGACATGGAGGTCGAGGAGGACGACGCCGAGAACCTCCTCACCGTTCTGGAGCGCGAGCTGACCCGCAGGCGGTTCGGTCCGCCGGTCCGCCTCGAGGTCGAGGAGACGATGGACGACCACGTCATGGACCTGCTCGTCCGCGAGCTAGGCGTCCACGAGTCCGAGGTCTACCGGCTGCCCGCCCCGCTCGACCTGCGCGCCCTCAACGTGGTCGCCGACCTCGAGCGCTCCGAGCTGCACTACCCGCCGTTCGTGTCGCGGAGCAACCCCGACCTGGCGCCCATCGAGCGGTCCAAGGCCGGCGACATCCTCGGCAGCATCCGACGACGCGACGTGCTCCTCCAACACCCCTACGACTCGTTCTCCACGTCGGTCCAGGCCTTCATCGAGCAGGCGGCCGCCGACCCCAAGGTGCTCGCCATCAAGCAGACCCTCTATCGCACGAGCGGCGACTCCCCCATCGTCGACGCCCTCATCGACGCCGCCGAGGCCGGCAAGCAGGTCCTCGCGGTCGTCGAGATCAAGGCCCGCTTCGACGAGGTCAACAACATCTCCTGGGCCCGCAAGCTGGAGCATGCGGGCGTCCACGTCGTCTACGGGATCGTCGGCCTCAAGACGCACTGCAAGCTGTGCCTCGTGGTGCGCCAGGAGGGCGACGGCCTGGTCCGCTACTGCCACATCGGGACCGGCAACTACAACCCCAAGACGGCCCGCATCTACGAGGACTTCGGCCTGCTCACGACCGACCCGCAGGTGGGGGAGGACCTCGGCAAGCTGTTCAACCAGCTCTCCGGCCTGGCGCCGCGCAGCAAGTTCAAGCGGCTGCTCGTCGCGCCGCGGTCCGTGCGCAGCGGGCTGGTCGAGCGGATCGACGCCGAGATCGCCCACGCCGCCAAGGGCCGGGACGCGGTCATCGCGCTCAAGCTCAACGCCATCGTCGACGAGGCGACCATCGACGCCCTCTACCGCGCCTCGATGGCCGGGGTCAAGGTGAAGATCTGGGTCCGCGGCACCTGCGCTCTCCGCCCGGGCGTCCCCGGTCTGTCGGAGAACATCGAGGTGCGCTCCTACCTCGGCCGGTTCCTCGAGCACTCCCGCGTCTTCCTCTTCGGTGGTGACGGTGAGCCCGAGGCGTGGATCGGCAGCGCAGACATGATGCACCGCAACCTGGACCGCCGGGTGGAGGCACTCGTTCGGATCAGCGACCCCCGGCACGTCGCCGACCTCACCTCACTCGTCGACCGTGCCTTCAGCGACGACTACGCGCACTGGCGGCTGGGGGCCGACGGCCGGTGGACCCGGCACCATCTCGACGCCGACGGCGTACCCCTCGCCGACCTGCAGAGCGCGCTGGTCGAGATGCACAACAAGCGGATCCGCAAGGCCCGCCGGCGCTGAGCCGGACTCTGCGTATGCCGGTCATTCCTGCCGCCGGGACCATCCCCTGGCGCCACCGCCAGGGCACCCTCGAGGTCGCGCTCGTCCATCGGCCACGCTACGACGACTGGTCGTGGCCCAAGGGCAAGCTCGACCCCGGCGAGGAGTGGACGGTGGCCGCGGCCCGGGAGACCCTGGAGGAGACCGGTCTGGCCGTCCACCTGGGCGTCCCCCTCCCCTCCTCGGAGTACACCGTCCTGGACCGTGACGGCAGCCCGGCGACCAAGGAGGTCCGCTACTGGGCGGCTGAGGTCGTGGGCGGCGACGGCCGGTTGGTCAACGAGATCGACGACGTCGCGTGGCTGGACCACGTCGCGGCATACGACCGGCTCGACTACGCGCGCGACCGCGACCAGCTGCTGGCGCTCGTGCGGGCCGACCAGCTGGGCTGCCTGGACACCCGGCCGCTCGCCATCGTCCGGCATGCCAAGGCGGTGCCCCGCTCGCTGTGGCGCCGCGACGACCGGCTGCGCCCGCTGGAGTCCCCCGGCGACCGACGGTCGGTCGCGCTGGCCCGGGTGCTCGCGGCATACGGGGTCACCCGCCTGGTCACGTCTCCCTCGGTCCGCTGCGCGGACACCCTCGCGCCGTATGCCGCGTCGCTGGGCCGGGCGATGAAGCTTCGCGACGCGCTGTCGGAGGAGGGCTTCGAGGCCGACCCGAGCGGTGCCGTCGCCGTCGTCCTGCGCGAGCTGACTCGCAAGCGCGCAACCGCCCTGTGCAGCCACGGTCCGGTCCTGCCGACCATCCTGCGTACCGTGGCCGAGCGGGTCGACCCCGAGGCCGGTGAGGTCGGTGAGCTGCTCGAAGGGGTCGCCGAGGAGGGCATGTCCAAGGGCGAGGTGCTTGTCGTGCACCTGACACGGGACCCGGACCCGGTCGTGGTCGCGGTGGAGCGACACCGTCCCTGACCCGACCTTCCCGGGGTTTGCCGGCATCGGGCTGAGCACGCCACACCCGTTCCGTGAATCGTTGGTCGCGCGAATGTCCGCCGCTGTTCACCCGGCGTTCACCCTCGACGGGCCGCTGCGTCACCCGCCCTCCCTACCTTCGAGTGGTCGGACACCGTTGCCGGCACCCTTTCCCCATTTCTTGGAAGGCACTACCCGTGAAGGTTCTCCGTATCGGCCAGCTGGCGGCCCTGTCCCTGGCCGGCTCCCTGACCCTGGCCGCCTGTGGCAGCGCCAGCAACGACTCGAGCTCATCGACCACGAGCAGTGGCGGCAACACCTCCTCCTCGGCCGCCTCGGCCTGCGCGCCGGGCAACCTGTCGGCCGCCGGGTCCACCGCCCAGCTGAACGCCATGACCCAGGCCGGGTCGGGCTACAAGACCGCCTGCAACGCCGAGCTCGCCTACAACGGCACGGGCTCCGGTGCCGGCATCACCTCCTTCCTGAGCAAGCAGATCGACTTCGCCGGCTCCGACTCGGCGCTCAGCTCGACGGCCAAGGACGGCGACGAGTTCGCCAAGGCGAAGACGGCCTGCGGCTCCGACGCGATCGACCTGCCGATGATCACCGGCCCGATCGCCGTCGCCTTCAACGTCAAGGGCGTCACCAAGCTCAACCTCACCGCCTCGCTCGTCGCGAAGATCTTCGCCGGCAAGGTCACGACGTGGAACGACAAGGCCATTGCCGACGCCAACTCCGGCGTCACGCTGCCGGCCACCCCGATCTCGGTCTTCTTCCGCTCCGACTCCTCGGGCACGACCGACAACTTCACCAACTACCTGAACACCGCCGCGCCGGCTGACTGGACCGACGCCCACAGCAAGACGTGGACCGGCAAGGTCGGCCAGGGCAAGGCCAAGTCGGCCGGGGTCGGACAGGCCATCAAGGCCACCGACGGCGGCATCGGCTATGTCGAGTGGTCCTACGCGATCCAGAACCAGCTGCCGATGGCCGCCATCGACAACGGGGCCGGCCCGGTCGAGCTGACCGCCGACTCCGCCGGCAAGGCCGTGGAGGCCGCCACGATCAAGGGCACAGGCGGCGACCTGTCGCTCAAGATCGACTACGCCACCAAGGCGGCCGGCGCCTACCCGATCGTCCTGGTGACCTACGAGATCGTCTGCACGAAGTACGCCGACGCCGCCAAGGGCGCGGCCGTGAAGTCGTTCATGAGCTACCTCGCATCCGACGCGTTCCAGAGCTCGCTGACCCAGATCGGCTCAGCTCCACTCCCCGCCTCGATCCTGGACAAGGTCAAGGCGTCGGTCGCCACCATCTCCTGACGACCGCGACAGAGCAGCAGCTCCGAACCTGCGGGGCGTCCAGGCCTGACCGGCCCGGCGCCCCGCAGGACATCCCCTCCAGGGCATCCCCTCCCAGACAGGCAGCAGATGAGCTCGATCACCGGAGTCGCCCTCCCGGAGGAGACCCCCAGCGGCGGCCAGCCCAAGCCGCTCGACGCCGACCGGGCCAGCACCGGGCGGCTGGGTGACCGGATCTTCGGCGGGGCGGCCCTGGGCTCCGGCCTCCTCATCGTCGTCATCGTCACCCTCGTCGCGATCTTCCTGCTCGCCCAGGCGGTTCCTGCGCTGTCCAAGGACCACGCCAACTTCCTCACCTCGACCAGCTGGGTCACGTCCCAGCCGATGGCCTTCGGCATCGCCCAGCTGCTCTGGACGACGGTGGCCTCCTCGGTCGTCGCGCTCCTGTTCGCCGTGCCGTTCGCCGTGGCGATCGCGCTCTTCCTCACCCAGTACGCCCCCGCCTGGCTGGCTCGCCCCGCTGCCGGCCTCATCGACCTGCTCGCCGCGGTGCCGTCCATCGTCTTCGGCCTGTGGGGCGGCTTCATCGTGGCCCCCAAGTGGGCGCCCATCCAGCACTTCCTGTCCGACACCCTGGGCTGGATCCCGTTGTTCAAGCCGACCGCCGGCATCACCGGCGGCAACACGATCTTCTTCGTCGGCATCATCCTGGCGATCATGATCCTGCCGATCATCACGGCCCTGTCGCGGGAGGTGTTCGCGCAGACGCCGACGACCCACAAGGAGGGTGCGCTCGCGCTCGGGGCCACCAAGTGGGAGATGGTGCGGACCGCAGTCCTGCCGTTCGGACGCCCCGGCGTCATCAGCGCCTCGATGCTCGGCCTGGGCCGAGCCCTCGGCGAGACCATCGCCGTCATGATGATCATCTCCGGGCTGCCGAACGGCGCCAAGTGGACCTGGTCGCTCTTCAACGGCGGCGCCACGTTCGCCTCCAAGATCGCCAGCGACGCCTCGGAGTTCAGCGGCGGGCTGTCGACCGGCGCCTACATCGCCGCCGGCCTCGTGCTGTTCATCCTCACCTTCGTCGTCAACGCGATCGCCCGCATCATCATCGAGCGCCGGAAGGACTTCTCCGAATGAGCAGCACCACCGCGCGTCCCGAGGTCACCTTCGGCTCGAAGTCCTCCGGCCGGGCGATCCGGAACACGGTCGCGACCGTCCTCGTCTGGGCGGCGTTCCTCATCGCCCTCATCCCGCTCGGCTGGATCATGTGGACAGTCCTCACCAAGGGCCTGCACGTCCTCTTCACGGGCACGTGGTGGCAGAAGGACCAGTCCGGGGCCCTGCCGCCCGGCTTCGACCACAACGTCCGCGGCGCCCGGCACGCCCTCGTCGGCACCCTGGAGATGAGCGTCGTGACGTCGGTCATCGCGATCCCGATCGCGATCATGACCGCCATCTACCTCGTCGAGTACGGCCGCGGCAAGGTAGCCCGGCTGGTCAGCTTCATGGTCGACATCCTCTCCGGCATACCGTCGATCGTCGCCGCCCTGTTCATATACGCGATCTGGGTGACGACGTTCGGGCTCAAGCTGATCCCCGTGTGCGCCTCGATCGCCCTGGCCATGCTGATGATCCCGGTCGTCACCCGGTCGACCGAGGAGATGCTCAAGCTCGTCCCCAACGAGCTGCGCGAGGCCTCCTATGCGCTCGGCGTGCCCAAGTGGAAGACGATCACCCGGGTCGTCCTGCCGACGTCGCTGTCCGGCATCGTCACCGGGGCCCTGCTCGGCTTCGCCCGCGTCGCCGGCGAGACCGCCCCCCTGATCCTGCTCGCGGCATACACCCAGTACCTCAACGAGAACATCTTCTCGGGCAACATGGCGGCCCTGCCGACCATGATCAGCACCGAGTTCAGCAACATCGGCGACGCGGTGTCCTCCGAGCGCCTGTGGGGAGCGGCGTGCACCCTCATCCTGCTCGTCCTCGTCATCAACCTCCTTGGTCGCCTCGTCGGGCGTCTGGCCAAGGTCAAGAAGTAACGGCAAAGGGACCACCACCACCATGGCCAAGCGCATCGACGTCCAGGACCTGGACATCTTCTACGGCGACTTCAAGGCGGTCGAGGGCGTCAACCTCAGCGTCGAGCCACGGTCGGTCACCGCGTTCATCGGCCCCTCGGGTTGCGGCAAGTCCACCGTGCTGCGGACGCTCAACCGGATGCACGAGGTGATCCCCGGCGGCCGGGTCCAGGGCAAGGTGCTCCTGGACGACGAGGACCTGTATGCCGCGTCGATGGACCCCGTGGTCGTCCGGCGGACGGTCGGCATGGTCTTCCAGCGACCCAACCCGTTCCCGACGATGTCCATCGCCGACAACGTCGCCGCCGGCCTGCGGCTCAACGGGGTCAAGGACAAGAAGACGCTGAACGAGGTCGTCGAGAAGTCGCTCAAGGGCGCCAACCTCTGGAACGAGGTCAAGGACCGCCTGGACAAGCCCGGCGCCGGCCTCTCCGGCGGCCAGCAGCAGCGGCTCTGCATCGCCCGCGCGATCGCCGTCCAGCCCCAGGTGCTGCTCATGGACGAGCCCTGCTCGGCGCTGGACCCGATCTCCACGCTGGCGATCGAGGACCTCATCCACGAGCTCAAGGACAGCTTCACCGTCGTCATCGTCACGCACAACATGCAGCAGGCGGCGCGGGTGTCGGACCAGACGGCGTTCTTCAACCTCAAGGCCACCGGCCAGCCCGGGCACCTCATCGAGATCGACGACACCAAGACGATCTTCAACAACCCGACCGAGAAGGCCACCGAGGACTACATCAGCGGTCGCTTCGGCTGACCCCACCGCTTCCCGCGGGCCAGACGACGGTTCGTATGCCGGTGGCGCGATCCGGCTCGTATGCCGAGTGGCCCGGCTCAGCTCCTGCCGAACTCCGGGTCCCGGCCGATGAAGCCGAGCAGGCGGGTCTGCACGTCGGCGTCGTCGGGCACCGGCACGCGGGGCCCGAACTGCCCTGAGGACCGCATCAGCTCCTCGATCGGTGCCATCCCGGCGAGCAGGTCGGCGCAGGTCTGCGGGTCGAGCCGCTCGTCCTGACCGGTGGCACGGGCCAGGTCCCACGTGTGCATGAACACGTCCGAGGTGTAGAACTGGTCGACCGCGACCGGCAGCGGCATCTCCCCCACCATCGGGTGCCGGAAGGGGGTGGCTGCCTGCGGCCCTTCCAGCAGCCGCTGCACGGCGTCGGTGTGCACCTGCCAGGCGGCGACCGGGTCCTCGTCCGGGGACGGGCCGCGGTCGAGCGCCAGCCCGGTCGCACTCCCGAGGAACTCCGGGAACCAGTTGACGAGGTGACCGACCACGTCCCGGGCGCTCCAACCGGCCACCGGGGCCGGCGCGTCCCAGTCGGACGCCCCCTCCACCCGCGCCGTGAAGGCGGCGGTCACCGCGCGATGGCGCTCCGTCGGTTCAGCGGGGAGGGTCATGCGTGCGCTCCTTCGGTCCTCGCAGCGATCCCGCCGGCGGCGAGCAGGGCGTCCAGCTTGGCGTAGCCCTGGTCGACGCCGACGTCCATGCCGCTGCGCAGCATGGCGTCCCGGCCCTCGAAGCTGTCGCACAGCGACTTGGTGTGCAGGCGGGTACGGCCGCCGCCGAGGTCTTCGAAGGTGAGCGTCCCCAGCGCGACCCCATCGGGGTCGCCTTCCCACGTGAAGGTCTGCACGATCCGATCCGGCCGGACCTCGTGGAAGCAGCCGTGGAAGCCGAACTCCACGCCGTCCCGGGCGGCGACGTAGCGCCAGCTGCCGCCGGTGCTGGCGTCCCAGCGGTCCACCGTGGTCGTCATCCCGTCCGGGCCGACCCACCGGACGAACAGCTCCGGGTCGGTGTGCGCGCGGAACAGCTGGGCCGGCGTGGCCGCGAAGTCCCGCGTGATGCGGATGGCCGGGACCGTGGGTCCGCCTCGATCGCTGCCTCCTTCATGGTGTCGTTCATGCCGTCTCCTCACGGGCCGGGCGGCGCCCGGCCTCTTCGTCGTCCAGCTCGGCCAGCACGGCGTCGAGCCGCTGGTACCTGGCCTCGGCCTGCTGCCGGTAGCGCTCGATCCACTTCGTCATCAGGTCGAAGACCTCCGCCTCCACGTGCACCGGGCTGCGGTGCCCGTCCGCGGAGCGGCTGACCAGGCCGGCCTGCTCGAGCACCTTCAGGTGCTTGGAGATGGCCTGCACACTGACCCGGTACGGCGCCGCCAGCTGCCCGACCGTGGCGTCGCCGTCGGTGAGCCGGGCCACCAGGTCGCGCCGGGTCGGGTCGGCCAGGGCCGCGAACACCTGCGACAGCGGGTCGCTCATCTCAGCCTCCGAACCTCAACCGATTGGTTGAGGAAACCGTACGCTCTGACCCGAGCCCACGTCAACCGAATGGTTGAGATCTGGTCCGTATGCCGGGCGCTCAGGTCAGACGAAGAGGTGGATCGCGGCATACGCTGCCGCTGCGGCCAGCCCGGCACCGGGGAAGGTGAACACCCACGCGCCGACGATGTTCTTGGCGACGCTCCAGCGGACCGCCTTGACCGACCGGGTCGCGCCGACGCCCATGATCGCCGAGGTGATGGCGTGGGTGGTCGAGATCGGCGCCTGCATCGCGGTCGCGACGAACAGGATCGACGCGGCGGTGATCTCGGCCGCGAAGCCCTGCGGGGGGTCGAGGTGGATGATCCGCCGGCCGAGGGTGCGCATGATCCGCCAGCCACCGGAGTACGTGCCCGCGCTGATGACGACCGCGGACATGACCAGGACCCAGAGCGGCACGTGCGAGGAGTCCCCGTGGAAGCCGCCGACGGTGAGCGCCAGGACGACGACGCCCGCGGTCTTGGCCGCGTCCTGCATGCCGTGGCCGAACGCCATGGCGGCCGCCGAGACGGTCTGGGCGTAGCGGAAGCCGCGACCCACCTTGGCCGGCATCTGCCGCCGGAAGATCCACAGGATCGCGGTCATGACGAGGTAGCCGAGGATCAGGCCGACGATGGGCGACAGGACCATCGGGATGATGACCTTGTCGATGATGCCCTGCCACTTGACCGTGGCGCCGGCCGCGAGCGCTGCCCCGCCGAGCCCACCGATGAGGGCGTGGCTCGAGGAGGACGGCAGGCCGAACCACCAGGTGAGCAGGTTCCAGGCGATGGCCCCGATGAGGGCGCCGGCGCAGATGACCAGCCCGGAGGTCCCTTGCGGTGCGGTGATGATGCCCTTGCCCACTGTGGCGGCAACCTTGGTGCCGGCGAACGCTCCGAACAGGTTGGCCGCGGCGGCCATGACCAGCGCGATGCGGGGGGTGAGCGCCCGGGTCGACACCGACGTGGCGATGGCGTTGGCCGAGTCGTGGAAGCCGTTGGTGTAGTTGAACCCCATCGCCAGGATGACGACAAGGATCACCCCGAGCAGGTTGGCCTGGTCCATGGGCGGCTCAGGACTCCTTGACGGCGATGCTCTCGACCTTGTGGGCCACCTTCTCGAACGCGTCGGCAGCGGCCTCGAGCTCGTCGATGACCTCCTTCTGCTTCATGACGGTGATCGGGTCGGGGTTGGGGCCGTTGAAGAGCTCGGCGAGCAGGCGCCGGTAGGCCTTGTCGGCCTGGTTCTCGAGCCGGTTGATCTCGATCCAGTACTCGGAGAGGTCGCGCATCGACCGGAGCTTGGGCATCGACTCGGCGGTGAGGTCGGCCATCCGGCACAGCACCTCGACCTGCTTGGTGACGCGCGGCAGCAGGTCGTCGATCTTGTAGAGGCCGATCAGGTCGACCGCCGCCTCCATGTGGTCGACGCAGTCGTCGAGCGCCACGGCGAGGTCGTGGATGTCCTCGCGGTCGAACGGAGTGATGAAGGAGCTGTTGGCCCGGTTGATGATGGCGTGGGTCGCCTCGTCGGCCTGGTGCTCGATCTCCATCATCTTCTTGACGATGTCCTTGCGCTCCTCGGCCGTCGCTCCGAGCACAGCCGTCAGCTGCTCGGCGCCCTCGACGAGATAACGGCTCGAGGCGGCGAACAGCTCATAGAAGCTGGTGTCCTGGGGTGTGAGGCGAAAGCCCACGATTGTTCTCCCGGCAGAAGGTGACGGTGCGGGAGCAACAGTATGGCCAGAGAGAGGCGTGCGCCCAACCAGCAGGTGACGAAGTTTGCCCGGCGTGGCCCGCTCTAGCCGGCGACGGCCTCAGCGGAGACCTTGTCCCGCGGCTGGACGCCCAGCACCCGGTCGATGTCGGCCTGGGAGAGGTGTCCGTCGCTGCCGGCGGCGGCGATGACCAGCACACCGACAAGGGCGATCTCGTCGCGCAGCGGCGCGTCCACGAGGTCGTCTCGGTGTGAGCTTGTCATCTGTCAAGGATACGAACCGCGACGGGTTCGGGTGAGCCGTTTAGGTACAGGCTTGGTAAAACTTTCGTCAAGGTAACCGGTGCGCGGGGCTCGCCGGACCCGAGCCCGGATCCGCCCTCGGTCGACCGATCACGACATGCGGCAGTCCCCCAACCATCTCCCGCATGTCGTGATCGCTCGACTCAGGGAACCCGGGCTGGTGGGACCTGGCTCGACGTCAGCGACGCGTCCAGCGAGGAACGAGCTGGACAAGGAGTTGACGTCGGGCTGGGAGCGCCTCACGGCGCGTGGCCGCTCGTAGCGGCTAATTTTGGGACCCGGGGCTGCCGCAGCCCGACGTCTGCACGACTCTAACCCCTCTGGCACCATTTTCGTTCCCGGAACGCGTCTGGCGAACCGCTTGCTGTTGCGCTCGTATGCCGCGCAGTCAGGTGAGCTCGCCGGCTCGCCAGAGCGCGGCACAAGCTCGCAGGTCGTTGCTCGTCTGCAGCATCGAGACACCTCGGCGCGTGAGCACACCGGCGGCGGGCCCGTCGCTGTCACCGGCCAGGTCGGCACGACCCGCTGAGATCACAGCGCAGAAGGCTGAGGCGCGGTCGAGCGCGATGGCGAAGTCACCGGCATACACGCCGGTGAGGATGTCGTCGGTGATCCGGCGGACCTCGTCGGGACCGGGTGGCTCCGCGACCCCGGCGACGGCGTGGGCGACGTCGGTGAACCGGATGCCCGCGGCATACTCCCGGCTGACCTCGTGCGGTGAGCGACGGACCCATTCGCGGATCGCGTAGAGCCGCCAGAGTGCGCCGGGCAGCGAGCGCGCCGGGCGGTCGCTCCACAGGTCCGCGATGGTCGAGAGGCCGAGCTCGTCGACGAGTGCGACGAGGCGCCTGGTGATCTCCGGGTCGCGTGCGGCCCGGCCGGCGCCGACGATGACCGCCGCTGTCTCGTGGGCGATCTCGGAGATCTCGGCCGGCCCGGGCGTCGTGCCGCCGTGCTCCTCCAGCTGGTCCGGGCCGAAGGGCGCAGGCCGGCGGGGTATCGGTCGACCCGAAGGCGTGGTCACGTGTTCCATCCTCTCCCACAAGAGCGTTGATCGCCTGACCGCACCGCCGGAGCAGTACCTCCGGCATACGGCGTCCGCACTAGAGTTGGGCCCGCTCGCGCGGCACCGGACCTTGCCGATTCCGCTGCGCGACGGGCCTCTAGCTCAATGGCAGAGCTGCGGACTTTTAATCCGTAGGTTGTCGGTTCGAATCCGACGGGGCCCACAAACCTGCAGGTCAGGGGAGCCGACCTTCCGCGAATGCTCGCCCCGGGGCACACATATGGGCACACATGTTGCGAATCACGTCTCTTCCCGTCCTTGTGGACGTGAGGCCTTGGGTGCATCCGGGTCAGCCGACTCAAGCGCGGCGGCCACTGACGGATGGACAGCGCGCCGGCTCATGTAGACGTCTTGGGTCATCGAGATTCGGGCATGACCCAGCTGGTCTGCGATCATTCGCGCACTGGCCCCTTGACCGTCGAGGATGGTCGCCACGGTCTTGCGGTAGGTGTGCGGTTTCACCCAGTCGAACTGCGTCCCCTTCCGAACCCGACGGAAGGAGGCACCCACGTTGTTCTTGTCCCGGTATCCCCCCCTAGCGTCGGCGAAGACGGGTCCGTCATGTGTCGCAAACCGCTGCCGGCGAGCCGTGAGCATCGTCAGACACCAGCCCGGTAGGACAAGGACTCTCATGGACGTCTTCGACTTGGGGCGCGACGCCACGATGCCCTTGCCCTTCACGCGAATCACGGTGCGCTGGACAGTGAGGACGCCCCGGTCGAAGTCGATGTCCGACCACCGCACCCCGAGGGCCTCACCGATGCGAAGACCGGTCGCGAGAATGAATCGAGCCAGTTCCGGCAGATCCTTGCGTTGAGCGTCGCGGTTGCCGTCGAGAACGGCCAGCCACTCACGCACCTCGGCGGGGGTGAGAGCTCGTGGTGTCCTGTCGTGGTCGGACTCGAGCCGTCCGGCATCGCGGACGGGATTCGACGGGAGGGCGCCTTGGCGCGTCATGAAGCCGCATATGCCTGAGAGCACGGTGCGGGTGAGCTTCGCTGTGGCGTAGCCCTTGGTCTTGAGGACGCCTCGGAGAAAGCGATCGACTCGCGCGGTGGTCATCTCTCCGAGCCGTAGGCCCCCAATGCCTGGGATGACATGGCGTTCCACGGCGTCACGGTAGAGATCTAACGTCGATGGGGAGCGTGCGCCACGCTCGACGAGTGCCTCGAAGTCGTTCAGCCAGGCCCGAGCCCCGTCCTGGAGAGTGGATTTCGGTGAGAACTCCGCGTCAACGCCCATGGCGATCGCCTGCTCAACCGCCTTGAGCACCGTGCGTCGGGCCTCGGCCTTGCTGCGGCCTGTGGCCTTCACACGCCGGCGAACGCCCGCGTAGTCGCGGTAGTAGACCATTGCCAGCGTCCGCCCGGAACGCTCGCCGTAGATGACATCGCCGTGCTCCCCGAGCCCCAGCCGTCTCATGCCACATCCGTCGACAATGATGCAACCCAGGCCTTGACGTCCTCGGGCCGATAGCGCAGTCGCCGCCCGACGAGGCGTCCCAGCGGACCTCGCCCCTGTCCCCGCCAGGAGTAGACAGTCTGCACTGGAACGTCGAGGAAGTACGCGACGTCGTCCACGGCCCAAAGGCGGTCCTCGGCCAAGGGACGAGCGCCGCCCGCCTCCGCGTGACGGATCACTCCCCCGTCCGACCGAAGGTCGATCGGAGGCTCGTCCACCCGTGCAGTGGATCGGGCAAGTATGGTCATAGTGGCTCCTCTCGACGTACATGATGAATACGTCCGTCGGGGGCCACTATTCGGCCGAGTGCGCTGTCGAATTCGCCCTGCTGTTGTCGTTGGGCGCGGGATTCAGGTCCGTCACCGTCGCCGGCCGAGCCATTCGATGTAGTTGCGCGCAGACGGCGGCGTGGCCTCTCTTGGCGGACCCAGCGGGAGAAGCACAAGGCGCACGGCCCTGGAAAGGTCCACTTGTCGCACGTACTGCGTTGTGCGACAACGTTTTTGGGATCGACGACCCGTCACAAGCTCAGGGTTGGCCCGGTCTCCCGAGCTACGTGGCGCGCGGCCGGCAGGCGCAACTCGATCTGTCGGCTTATGTGCATGGTGGCGGCGGCGGCGAGATGCCAAGTCTCCGTCAGCGGTGCGACATCGTCGGAGGGGGCGACGCGGGTGTGCATTCGGCGTTTGGTGGTGAGGTCTTCCATAGTGGGCCGGGTGTGGGCTTTGGGTGTGTGCAGGAGGCCGGAGCGGGCGAGCCGGTCGGGCAGGTCGCGGGTTCGCCGCCACAGGTCGGCGATGGTGTGGGTCGCCGCGCCGAGATCGTTGAGGGCGCGTTGCCTGTCGAGTGCGTCCTTCCCTGGGGTCTGGAGTTCTTGGCTGATGTCGCCGAGGACGGTGAACAGGTCGCGGCTCGCGGCGGCGAAGCCGACGCTGGGCCGGGCCAGGGTGGTGAGTGCAGCGAGGTGGACGTCGGTGGCGCGGGCGGCCTTTGCCGCTTCGACGAGAGCCTTGCTGAGGGTGGCGTCCGGGTCGATCCGGTCGGCGTCGGGCGCGGCGGTGAGGAGCTCGCTGGTTACGGCGAATACGTGGGTGCTCTGGTTCGCCAAGGTGCGCAGGACGTCGGTGGAGGGGACGGCACGGTACGTCTCGGCCGTGGCCGCGATCTCCCAGTGGTGCAGGGCCGCTTCGAGCCGGTCGTTGAGGGTGGCCGGTCGACTGAGGGGGGCGACGGCGCGGAGCCGGTCCAGGCTAGTGATGGTGATGTCGGGGTTGGTGATGGTGTCCAGGACGCGTTCGGCGTACTGGGCGACGGCCAGTGGCCGGTTGGCGTCGGCGTAGGGGCCGCGGCCGACGGCGTAGCCGGCGGCGACCAGGCCGATGGCCAGGATGTGCCGGGTGGTGGCCGCGGCCTCGCCGGGCTGGTCCAGGACGGGTTGTCCGGCCTCGTGGGCGCCGTGGAGCAGGTCGGCCAGAGCCCCGAGGGTGACACCGAGCCGGGCCATCGGATGGGGGTCGGTGGGGTCGGGCGGGGTCAGGTCCGGGCGGGCGTCCAGGTCGCGGGCGCGGATGGCGATGGCGTCGCCGTCGCGAGCCACGTGTAGGTTCCCGGTGCGGATCCGCCGGTAGACGGCCTGCCGGGTGATGTCGAGCAGCCGGGCGGCTTGCATGGGGGTCAGGGGGATGTCGGCCGGCGGCCGCAGCGGGGCGGGGTAGCTGCGGATGGCGGACCTCAGCGCCAGCTGCTGCGGGTCGGCCCGGGGCACGTAGGCGGCGTCGGCGCCGACGATCTCGTGCAGGACCCGGTGGAAGGCGACGTCGAAGGGTTCCCATTGGGCGGCGCCGACCGGGTCGGTGTGCTCGCGCAGGGTTCGGGTGAGCCGGTCGGCGCGGTCGAGGAGGTCGGCGGCGGTCGTGGTGCTCATCGCCGGCCGCCCTGGTTGGTGGCTTCGTGGCGGGCCAGTTCGGCCAGGTGCCAGGCCCACAGGGGTAGCTCGGGCGGTCCGTCTAGGGGGTCGATGGCGTCCAGGCAGGCCAGGGCGGCCCGGAGCCGGCCGGTGACGGTGTCGGGCCCGGTCGGGGTGTCGCCGGCCAGGAGGTCGGGCAGGATCCCGGCCCGGTTGAGACGGATCTGCCCGGCCAGGGCGTGACCGTGGGCGGTGTGACCCGCGTCGGCGAGGTCGGCGGCAGCGTCGAGGTGGGCGGCGGCCTGCTGCAGGAGGGTGTCGGCGGCGGTCATGTGTGGTGCTCCCGGTGGTGGTGGGGTCAGGGCAGGGTCAGGCCGGTGGGTTCGCAGACCGGCCGGCTGGGCTGGGCGGGTAGGGCGGCGCGGGCCAGGGCGCGGGCGAAGGCGCCGTCGGGGTTCCAGCCCTGCCGGGTCATCTCCGCGACCGCGCCGGCGGCCAGGTCCCGCCCCTGTTCGTCCGGCAGCGACTGGAGCAGCGGGGTCAGGGCGGCGGTGACGTCCGGGATGGGGCGGCGGGTGCCGGCCAGGACGGCGCGGACCAGCTCCGGCCCCGGCTGCCGCAGGAACGGGTTGCGGTGGGTGGTGCCGAGGCCGAGCCGGGTCAGGCCGTCGGGGCCATGCTGGGCGAGCCAGCCGGCCGGGTCGGTGCCGGGGTCGAGGTCGATGACCTGGACGTTGTGGCCGAGCTGGTGCAGCAGCATGGCGACCCACCGCTGGGTGCCGTCTCGCCCGGCGGCGTCGCCGTCCATGGCCAGGATGACCGGCCGGTCGGTGAGGGTGGCCACCCGGCGGGCCTGGGCGGCGCTGACGGTAACGCCACCGGCGGCGACGGCCAGCACATCGTGACGGCTGGTGTGGGCGACGGCTGCGGCGATGGCCAGGGCATCGAGCGGTCCTTCGACGACGACCACGCGGGGGTGCCCGCCGTGGGCCGGGGCTGGCAGGTAGAGGCTGGTGGCCTTGTCGTGGGTGACGGTGCGGGTCGGGTTGCGGTACTTCGGTGCCCGCGGGTCACCGCTGGTGTCGCGGCCGATCAGGCCGGCGATCCGGCCGTCGGCGGCGGTGACCGGGACGATGAGCCGGTCCCGGAGGCTGTCGATGAGGGTGCCTCGGCGGGTGGGCTGGGCCAGGTCGAGGGCGGTCAGCTCGTCGTCGGTGACGCCGCGCCCGCGCAGGTGGTCGGTCAGGGTGGTCCAGCCGGTCCCGGCGTGCCCGACCACGGGCCGGTCCAGTCGGGCTTCCAACGCGGCGACGTCCAAGCCGCGGCGGCGGCGGAGGTGGCTGACCGCGGCGGCGTGGCCGACCGGGTTGCTGTAGTGCGCCCACGCCATCGCGTTGATGGTGTACGCCCGCTCCGTCGGCGGCCCATGCGGTGCGGTCGGCGCGGGAACGGTTGCGGGAGAACCGAACTGGCGGGTGCCTGGGATCCGGTGTTCGAGGTGGGCGACGGCGTCGGTGAACGACAGGCCGTGCAGCCGCTCGACGAAGTCGATGACGTCGCCGGCCGCGCCGCAGCCGAAGCAGTGGAACCGGTCTGGGACGCCGCCGACCGACAACGACGGGGTGCCGTCGTCGTGGAACGGGCAGCACCCGACCCAGGCCCGGCCGGCCCGGCGCAGGTCGACACCGGCGGCGGCCACGACCTCGGGCAAGGGGTGGGCGGCCCGGACGGCGGCCGTGTCGATCGCGGGGCGGTTCACAGCTCGGCCCTGCACGGCTCAAGGCCCTGGGTACCTAGGTAGGGCGGGGCGGGTGCCCGATGCCGCAGGAGCGCGACCACGTCGTCGAGGTCCGGGTGCGGGTCGCTCGCGAGAGCGGCATCGCGCACCTGCTCCGCCGTGCTGGTGGGGACGTCGCGGCCCAGGACGGCGTACTCGTCCCAGGTCCGGTCGTAGGCGTACAGCATGCCGCTGCCGCCGCCACGCTGGCGGCGGTGGGAGACCCGGATGTCGCGGCGGTGGCCCCACCGGTGGCCCAGGTCGTGGTCGATGCCCGGCTGGGCTTCGGTGGCCCGGGCGAACGCGATCGGGCCCATCCAGGTCAGGCGGTCCCGGGTGCCGGGGTACGGCCCGGGCTCGGTCGCGTGGAGCAGGACGCCGAGGTCGGTGACGCCCTCGGCGAGCAGGTCGGTGACCCGGTCGGCGGCGGCGCGGGTGGTGTCGCCGGCGCGTCCGGTGACCAGCAGGGCGGCGGCGTAGGCGTAGGCGTCGCGCTGGCCTTGCCGATACCAGTAGTCGTCGTCCAGGTCCAGCCCCTGCTGGGCGGAGGTCGCCATCCCCAGCAGCTGGGCGCGGTGGACGTTGCGGGTGGCGGGTGTCTCGGTCATGGCGGGCCCTTCCTCGCGCGGCCGAATGCCGCGCCTCACAAGGGAATACGCCGCTCAGGGGCCACCATTGGCCCGCCCAGGGGTACGGCCGTCAGGTGCCGGCGATCCCGGGGAGGCGGGTGCGCGGTGGCGGGTCGCGGTGCTCGTGCAGGGTGCACTGGGTCAGCGCGGCCTGCTCGTGGAGCAGCTGTCCGGCCTCGCGGTAGGCGCGGAGCCATTCCGCGGCCGAGCGCGGGTCGGCGTCCTCGGCGTAGGAGGCGCGTTCGTGGTCCCGCAGGGCGGCCAAGGCCTCGACCATGCCGTTGTGTCGAGCCCAGCAGGGCGGGAGGGTGCGGGCGTCGATGGCGAACCGGTCGATGAGCCGGTCGACCCACAGCGTCAGGTCGTCCATCGCGGCGGCCCGTTCCGCGGCGGTCAGGGAGGGGACGTGCATCGGCCCCCCGCCCGCGGGCCGGGTGCCGCCGGTGCCCTCCAGGGGGTGGAACCACGGCGGCTTGTCTCCCTCGGCCGGGTCCGGGGCGGGGTCAGGGGGTGGCATGGGCGCGGTGGATCTCTGCTTCGACCCGCAACCGGTCGGCGGTCAGCTGCGCCGCGTCGGGGCGGGCGGTCCACGGGGTCAGGGTCAGGGCGATGGGTCGGGCCGCCCGCAGCAGCAGGATGGCCGTGCCGAACGGCAGGGTCCGCAGCCGGGCCGGTTCCAGGATCGGCACCTGCGTGGTCGACGTTGAGGTGCTGGTGTGCCCGTCGCGGCCTCGGCTGGTTGTGGTCGTGGCCTTGTCGCGTTGCCCGATCAGGGTGGACAGGTCTTGCAGGTCGCGGGCGTTGGACCCGCCGCCGAGGATGACCTTGACGATGGCGGCGTCCCAGATCGCCGAGGCGGCGTGTTCGCCCCAGACGGCCCGGGCTTGGGCCAGGGACTGCAGGACCACGACGGTGGAGATGCCGGTGCCGCCGCCGTCGCTCATCAGGGCCGGCAGGGACGGCAGCGGGTAGTTCGCCGCCTCGTCCAGGACCAGCGCCAGCGGCGGGTCGAGACGGGAGCTGGCGGAGCGGGCAGCCAGCCGGCGCGCCGCCTCGGCGACGTCCTCGACGAACGCGCCGACCAACCCCGCGGTCGCGGCCGACCCGGTCGCGGTCCCGATCAGGTAGATGGTGCCGTTGCCGGTCAGGAACGTCTCGGGGTCGAAGTGCTCCCCCGGGCCGGGTGAGACAGCGTCCAAAACCAACGGGTCGGCCAGCGCCGCGAACGCGATCGTGACCATCGCCCACACCGAGTCCCGCTGCCGCGGGTCGGCAGTCAGGATCGCGTCCAGCGCCTGATGCCAGGCGCCGGCCGCGCGAGGGTGGGAGGCCAGGATGACCACGGCCTCCTTGGCCTGCGCCGCCGACAACGACCACCGGTACAGGTCCGCCGACGTGTCCCCACCCAGGGCGGCAGCGTGCAGCAGGCACCGGACCGCCTGCTCGGCGGAGGCCTGCCAGAAGGTCGAATCCGTCGTTCCCGCCGCGGTGGCCGACGTCAGCGCCTTGGCCCGGACCATCGCGATGTGCGGGTCGTCGCAGCCCCGGATTGGGGACCAGCGCGTCGCGGACCGGATGCCGCGAGCCAACCCCTGCGGGTCGAACACCGCCACCGGCCCGCGGCCCGTCCGGGCGTGCAACGTCGCCGTGAGGTTGTCCGGACGAGTGCTCGTGGTCAGGACCGGACCGGGCGCGTCCAGAATCATCGGGATCGCCAGGTGGATCCCCTTGCCCGACCGGGGCGGGCCGAGCACGACCAGCGAGTCCTCGACTGTGGCGTACACGTCAACCCCGCGACCCGCGCCCAGTCGGTAGCCAAGGTCGTTGACCCGCGGCTTGCTCAGCCCGGGACGCAGCGCACTGGCACGGGCCAACAGGGTCCGCGCGCTGGCCGCCCTTCGGATCTCACCGCGCGTCGCACACCCGTCGGTCCCCAACGCCACGACCGAAGGTCCTCCCCGGGCGAGCCGAAGGCAGACGCCGACGACAGCGATGGCGACCGCAATCACCAATGCCGTCGCCGACCAGTACGCTGCCGGCGGCGGTGCGCCGGCACCCCAAACCCGATGCAACTCAAGTGGATTGGCCAAGGCCAAGAACGGTCTTGCGAGCGAGGGCCTCGGTCGTTGGCCTCCCGTGAACATGAAGGCGAGGTAGGCGCCGCCCTGAAGGACCCCCCACACGCCGCCAACCGTCAGTAGCGCTGCCCCAACAAGGTTGTCTGTCGAACCTGGATCCACCTTGGCCATCTGAACCGCCCTCTCGAGTCGTCGCAAGGGGAACGGCACCCAGGGGCCACTATGCGTGCAACCATCCCGGGACGCTCAAGTCGGCCAGAATCGAGCGATCATCCGGCTTCACGCGTGAGGGCAGCGGAGGGCGACCTTTCGACGCAGGACCTGTCGACCCACCATTCGGGATATGTGGGGGATCCGTCCGGACATAGCCGATGGTCGGACGTGATGAGACAGACTTACGCGCATGGATCGTGACGGTCATCAGGAGATCCATTACCGGGCCCTCGAAGGGGACGTCGACGGCATTAGCGATCGACTCGCGGCCGGCGACGACATCAGCTGGACCGATAGACGAGGCTTCACGGCATTGCACTTCGCGGCCCAGCAGTCACAGCGCAAGAAGCGTCCGGTCATCGTCAACGTCGCGGTCGCCCGCGAGCTGGCCGGATGGTGCTGGTCGTTGGCCACCCAGCCGCAGTAGATCCCGGCCCCCGAGCTGACCGTGGGGGTCAACGACCCGGACCGCCAGCGTGCGGAACGACCCGCGTCGAGGCTATGAGCAGCCGGTCCCACAACGACGTTCGCGTCGCCAGGGACGCGGTGACGCCCGACACTAGACTCGCGGCCTCCGTTCCCGCCGAACAGCCGGTCCTGCGGTACCCAACGGCGCATATCAGCCTTGACCACGCGTCGACCACGACACGCTGACCGGGCCCACGACCCCCACGCGTCACCGCCGTCCAAGAACCTCTCCACAAATCGAGGAAGTTCCGTCGCACCTATCTTGAGAACGAGGCACTCCATATCAGCCTCCGGCCGGTGGCCAACGAGTTGAACTGCCCTTCACGCGGGCGCGGTGAGGGTGCGGGAGGGTGCGAGCGGTCATGGTCTACGGGCCGAGTGCCGCCATGAGCGCGGGAACGTCTTGACGTGCCTCAGCTACAAAGCGAAGCATTGCTGACGGGGCGAGGTTGGCCCCGATCCACAGATACATGTCGGGTTGGTTGTCGTTCTCGCTCACGCGGATAACGTCAGCACCCCCGGCTCCGCCGTCGGACTCTATGAAGGCCGTCCAGGGCCCAGGGCTTGCCGCTTGGACCCGCGCGCCGATAGCCGCGACGGATTCGGCCGGTGGGGCGTGTCCACCGAGCGCTTCGAGCAGCAGGGGGATGTCAGAGAACAGGTTGCCGATGAAACGCACGTCGTGACCAGACGCGGGCACGCCCTCACGGGTCACTCGCAGCTCCTCGTCCAATTCGTCCATCCGCACCCGGAGCCGACAGACCCCAGCAGGCATCTCCTCGACGCTGACTTCGAGCTTGCCCAGCGCGGAGAGCCGAGTCCTTATCGCTCTGACGTACGACTCGGTGAGCATCATGGGCCCCATCCGAGATAGCCGCCGTAGAAGGGGTAGTCCTTCCCTCCGAACCTGAGATTCTTAGGCACGTTCGGCGTGAGCTCACTCCATTCACAAGCACCGCCGCCCAAGCACACGTCCACGTGTTGATAATTCATCTCGCCAACCGTGGGATTAAACTCGGGCGCAGGCTCGACGGAACCACCAGCCGCGCGAATCTCGCCAGCAGTCGTTGATCGGAAACTGCCGTGGACGACACCTTGACCAGCCTCCTCAACTGTGCGCCCTTGGGCCCCTGAGAAGACCTCGCCAGCGTTCGGCATGGCGCTTTGGCCACCGCGAGCGATGACTCTCGAATCCGAGATTAGGGGTTCTGCGGCAGTCGTCTCTGCAGCTCCGCTAGCGGCTTCTTCGGCGGCTCCTTCGGCTACTCCAACCACACCTGCCTCGACGCCGTCGGTCAGGGGATCTAGGCCGCCTTGGGCAAAGTTTAGGACGGTAAGGAAAAAGATGCCAAGGTTGCTAGCTTCTTGTTTGCCGGTGGCTTCCTTCCAACTGGGATCTTCGTAGTCGATGCGGCTGCCGGGTTTGCCGTCGCTAAGTTGGCCGCCAATTTTGGCTACGGCTTTGGTCTTCTTGCCGACGATGAGGCCGTAGTCCACATTTGTGAGCCGACCCCTGCTATCTGTGCGGTATCCAGTGACGTGGTATCCGGTGAACGGTTTGTGGTGGTGGTGGTAGGTCTGGTAGGCGGCTCGGGCTTTGGCCGGTGCGGTGACCATGCCCATGCCGGTTTCGTCGCCGTACGCGTCGATTCCTCGTTGGCCGCTGGGGTCGCTGAGGGTGATGGGGCTGTTGTCGGCGTAGGAGTAGCCGTTGAGCGCGTTTCCGGTTTGGAGGATGGGGTCTAGGGAGGTGAAGCGTCCGAGGCTGGGTTGGTAGTCGCGGGCGCCGAGATGGACCGTGGTGACGGTGGACCAGGGGTTGGTGGGTGCGCCCAGGAACCCGTGGTCGGGGTCGGGCCAGGTGGGTGCGTTGGTGTCGCGCGAGTTGCCGAAGGGGTCATAGTGCCGCACGATGGTGGCGGCCGTGACGCCGTTTTCGGCGACGGTGGCGGTGCTTTGGGGGTCGACGTCGAACCAGTTGACGGTGGCGGTGGTGGAGCCGGCCGGTACGGTGCGGACGGCCACGGCGTGGCCCAAGGCGGTGTAGGTGCGGGTGGCGCGGGCGGTGCTCGCGCCGGGGGCGTAGTGCAGTTCGGTGTCGCCGAGGAGCAGCGTGGTGCCGGTGGTCGGGTCGGTTTGGGCGAGCAGGGTGCCGGACGCGTCGTAGGTGTCAGTCTGGGTGGCGGTGCCGATGTGGGTCGTGCCGAGGCGGTGTTCGGCGTCCCAGGTCAGGGTTTGGCCGGGGAGGGTGGTCATGGCGCCGTCGGCGTCGTAGGCGTAGGTGTCGGTGCCGGTGGTGGTCCAGCCGGTCCCGCCGGGGGTGGTGCCGGCCGGGGCTGTCGCGTGGGTGACCGCGGTGACGGCGTTGGGGCGGGTGACCCCGGCCCCGGGTGTGGGGTAGGCGTAGGTGTCGTTGGTGTCGGTGCCGCTGGCGGTGGTGGCATGCCGGTCGATCGAGGTGCGGTCGCCCAGTGCGTCGTAGGTGTAGGACTGCCAGTAGGGGGCGGGTCCGCCCAGGTTGCCGCTGCTGGGGCTGGTGGTGCAGCCGCCGGTTGTGGGGGTCCATGCCTGTCCCAGGCGCCCGGCCCAGTCGTAGGTGAAGCATTGTGTGTCGGTTGACGTTGATGCGGTGTCGACGACTTGGGTGATCTTGCCGGCATTGTCGAAGGTATAGGCGCGGTTGGCCGCGACGTTGTTCGAGGAGGCGCCGGTGGTGGCTTCCACACCGGTGAGCCGTCCGGTGCCGTTCTCCCAGGTGTAGCTGTCGACCAGGTAGTTGTTGGCGTAACCGTGGGTGGTTTGCCCGAGCTGGCCCAGGGCGTTGTAGGCGATGGGCATGAGGTAGTCAGATCGCCCGGTGTAGGCGGCTAGGTTCCCGACGGTGGTGTACGACGAGGTCAGGGTTTCGGCGGGTAGTCCGGCCATGGCCGGGTCGGTCTGGGTGGCCAGGGTCTGGTCGGGGTTGTAGGTGTAGTTGGTGGTGTAGGTGGCTGCGGGGGCGGCTTGCACGGCTGGGATGCCGTATTTGGTGCCGGTGGGGTTGCCGGCGCTGTCGTAGCCGGTGATCGACTCGGTCCAGTTCCCGGTGGGTGTGTAGCGGGTGCTGGTCGACAGTTTTTCTTTGCCGTTGGGCACGGCCGGGTCGCTGTAGGTCCACCCGGCCAGCTGGGTGCCGCTGGTGCTTGTTCCGGCGTACTCGCCGGTGCGGTGGTCCAGTGCGTCGTAGCTGTAGGTGAGGGCCTGGTTGCGGTTGTCGGTGACGGTCAGGACTCGTCCGGCCAGGTCGTAGCTGGCGGTGGTGGTCCCGGCGTTGGGGTCGACGGACGTGGTTTGTTGGCCGAGCAGGTTGTAGGTCCAGGACCAGTGGTCTCCGGCGGTGTCGGTCAGGCCGGTTTGGCGTCCGGCGTGGTCGTAACCGTAGGTGAGGGTGTCGGCGGTCCCGGTCGGGGTTCCTCCGTGCCAGGTCAGTTGTTTGCTGGTGTTGCCGCGGGCGTCGAGGTACGTCGTGGTGGCGGTGCCGCCGGTCGGGGGGGTGGTGTCGACGTGGTCGCCGCGGTAGGCGTTGGTGGTGCGCCATTTCTCGGTGCCGAAGACCTTGAGGACGGTGGCGGTGGCCCGGCCGGCGCCGTCGAAGATGGTGTCGTTCTGGGTGGCGATGTTGCTTTCGCCGGCGCCGGGGACCAGAAGGGCGGCCGAGGGGACGGACCCCATCAGGTAGTTGCCGTTGGTGAGGACGGTTTGGCCGAGGGTGTCGCGGACGGTGTCGCTGACCAGGGTTCCGTTGCTGCCGGAGGTGCCCTGCTGGGCGCCCAAGGTTTGCGCTTCGGCGGGGACCTGGGTTTGGCGGACGCGGCCGAGCCCGTCGTACAGGGTGTAGGAGGTGACGGTGTTTCCGGTGGCGTTCAGGGTGGTCGTTCCGACGGCTGAGGTGCCGGTGGTGGACACGGTGTAGCTGTAGCTGGTGGACGGCGCGGAGGGGTAGGTGGCTTGGGCGCGCCCGGGCAGCCAGACCTGGCTGCGGCGGCCGAGCGGGTCGTAGGTGATGGTGGCCGTGGCCTGGTTCGGGTCGACCACGGACGTCGGTGTTCCCCAGGCGGGGGCTGCTTGGGTGATCGTGTGCAGCCCGGCAGCGTCGGCGACATCGGATTGGGTGAGCGGGCCGACGTTGCCGGTCAGCGGCGCTACACCGGAGGGGGTGTAGCTGGTGGTGCTGGTACGCCCGAGGGCGTCGGTGCTGCCGGTTTGTCGGCCGAGGGCGTCGTACGTGGCATTTTGCTGGGCTGTTTGCCAGACGGCGGTGTCTTCGGTGGTTCCGGTGTAGCTGGTGGCTTCTTGGGTTTGGGTGAGGTCGCCCTTGGTCGGGACCTGACCGGTGAAGGTGGTGGCCCCGTCGTAGAAGGAGCGGGTGTCGTTGATCGTGTCGGTGTGATAGTTGGGGGTGGCGGTGCAGGTCACCCCCACGGTGTTCACGTCGGCCGGCAAGTTCAGACGGTTGGCGCCCGGGTTGTCGGCGTAGCTGGTGCGGGTGCACCGGTCGTCACCGGCGGTGGAGGTGTCGCCCAGGTCGTCGACCGCGGTGACCCGCCCGTAGCTGTCGTAGGTGTTCTTGGTGTCGGTGACCCGGTTACCGCCGGCGGAGAGGGCGGTGTAGGTCGTGGTGTCGGCATCACCGGTGTGTCTGGCCGTGTTGACGCCGTCGTTGGCGGTGACCGCCGAAGCCCACGGGGTAGTGACCGCGTCGGACACCATCGGGCCGGGGCTCGTGCCGCTCATCCCGTTGTAGATGACGGTTTCCAGGGCTTGCCCGGCCCACCACAGCGAGTCCGTCACATGGGTTCCGTTGCTGGCGGCCAGGGTGACGGACTTGGTGCCCCCAGTCGGGGAGGCCTTGTCCCCGTCCATGCCCTGGAAGTAGGTGTCGTCTTCGACTTGCTGCCCGGTCGGGTTGGCGGGGTCTCCATGAGTGACCCGGACCTTGCTGTACCCGGCCCAGACCGACCAGGTCCGGGACGCGTCGGGGACAAGCGGTGAGGTGTCGTACCTCCAAGCGGGGGTGCTCAGGCTGTAGTTGTAGAACGTCTCGGTCGCGGGGGTGGTGGTGGCGCCCTGGTCGCCGGTCACGCCGTCCTCGGTGACCTGGGCAAGGGGGTACTTGTTGAACCAGTCCATGAACGCGGCCCCGCCCGGCGGGGTCCACCACTGCGGGAAGCACCGCATGGTGTTGGTTTCGGGCTTGGCGGGCAGGTTGGTGGACGTGCATTGCGCCGGGGTGTAGCCGACGTTGATGGTGCCGCCCTGTTCGGTGCTGATGGTCGCGATGCGCTGCTTCATCAGCGCCGGCCACCCGCCGGTCGTGGCGGTCCGGTTCTGCAGCCAGATCCCGGAGAACTGGACGTCGGGCATGGTGGCGGTGCCGCCGACCAGTCCGGCGTGGGTGATCCCGGTCAGCCACAACATCGCGGAGGTGCCGTCGGTCGGGTTGGGGTAGGCCTGGTGCAGGCTCCACTTGTCCACCAGCACGTAGCTGCCGGCGGTGTTGCGGTACTGCGTGGTCACGGTGTCCAGCCGCTGGGACGACCAGAACGTGGGGTCGGTGATCGCGCAGGCGGAGACAGTGCAGCTATAGTCCCAGGGGACGTCCGGCCAGTCTTGGGGGTCGGTGCTGTTGCAGACCGTGCTGGGCAGGCAGCGCGAGGCGGGGGTGAACACCACCTGCTCGGGGGCCGGTGAGGTCAGCTCGAACCCGTGCTGCATGCCGTAGTCGATCCTGGACAGGAACCCGCCCCGGATGTACGACACGATCGTGGTGCCGTTCTGCTTGTAGTAGTTCGTCTCCGGGGTGTAGTACAGGGCCTGGCTGTTGCCGTGGACGTCGACGACGTAGTCCAGGTTCCACCGGTAGGCCTGGGTGCAGACGCTGGTGGCGAAGGTCGTCCCGTGGCAGGGTTCACCGGTGTTGTTGCCGAAGACCGGTGCGGTGAAGGTCGACTGGGTCGTCGGGTTTCCGGTGGTCCAGCCGGGCAGATGGTTCAGACCGAAGTAGTACTGGGTGCCGTCGGTGGTGGTCAGGCGCCAGTACTCCCCCTGGTTGGCACCGTTGACTGCGCCAGTCAGTTTTTCCACCTTGGTGTTGTCGTCACCTTGCAGGTGCCACCCGGTGGTCGGGTCGTTGACGATGGTGCCGGAGTGACCGGCGAAGGTCACGGTGGCGTTGTCGCTCTTCCAGCACTGGTCGTTGGAGCCTGCCTGCCCGTCTTGCGCGCAGGGGACGTAGCGGCGTTCGATGGCGCCGCCGGCCTGCAGGGACCACCCGTCGCCCAGGGCGCTGGGCTGGTTGTTAGCGGCGGCCGTCTCCCCATCCAGCGACCCGGAGTCGTAGCTGAACGCGACGTCCGGTTCCGGTCCGGCCGCGGCCGGCGGCACCCGCAGCGGGTAGTTGTAGGTGAAGTCACCGGTCTGCTCGGTGGCCTGCCACGCGGTCGACGCCGACAGGGAGGTCGCGGAGAAGGTGCCGGTGCCGGACGCGTCCGGGGCGGCCGTTCCCGCCATCGCGGTCGCCGAGGCAAGCGGGGCCGATGCCGACGTGGACGAGCGTCGGGTGGCCGGCCCTGCCGGGGTGGGGTTGGCGGTGGTCACCGCGAGGACGACAGGGGTGTCGCCGACGGCGACGGCGGCGTCGTCGGTGCGGACCGTGTCACGGCTACCGGGTGAACCGCTGGGGGATACCGTCGCAGTGGACACGGCCTGCGGCTGCCCGGTCGGGCCGGTGGTGAGGGTGGTCCAGCGGGCCCGGCGGGCAAAGTCGGCGCCGAACAGCCGGGTCAGCTCGGCCGGGGCAAGGGACACCGCAACCGTGGCCGGGGCGGGAGCATCCGTGCGCTCCAGCTGCACAGCCAGGCCGGGCACACCAGCCCGGCGCGGGTCGCCGGGCGACAGGATCTCGACGCGTAGCTGCGGGGCGTCACCGGTGACGGCCAGGGGCCGGATGGTCAGGCCGCTTTGCCCGACTGATGCGCGGGAGGTGTGGGAGGTGGCGAGGGTGAACCGGCCGGCGGCTGGTCCCGGGCCGGGCGGGGTCACGCTGGCCCTGGACTCAGCTGGTCGGGCGTGGGCGGTGGCGTGGCCGCCGGGCACCGGTTTGATCGTCTGCATCCGGGGGTGGACGGCGCCCCCGGCAACAGCCGCCGCGAACCCTGCCGACGGGTGCAGGCCGGTGACCACCACGACGACGCTGGCGGCAGCCGCCGCAGCGCGACGCATCAGAACAGCACGACCGGACACGTAGGCCTCCTTGGTCAACGTCGAACAGACAGGAACACGGTTAGATGCCGCCGCCGGGAGGGAGGGCGGAAAGCTGGAGGTCGGTCAGGGCGCCGGCGTACGTGATCGGGTTCTGGACGGACCCGGTGAACCATCCCGACCCGGTCGAGGTCGTGGTGCCGCGGCCCACCCGGAACACCCCGGTGCTCGCCGCGGCGGGCGCCGTGACGGTGGCCGCAGACGCCGCCGGGGTCACCGTTCCCGAGGTCGGCGGGTTGACGTACAACCGCAGCTGGGAACCTCCCCGTCCGCCCGGGTCGTACACGACGGCCAGGGTGTCCCAGCCGCCGGTAGCGGGTGTCGTTCCGGCGGTGCACGTGCCGTTGAGGCAGGCCTGGTAGTTGCCGCTGCCGTCCACGCCCAGTGTGAGGACGCTGGCTGTGCCGGCGGCGTTGTCCTGGGAGGCCAATGTCACGTTCCGGGCGCTGGTCGGCACCTGGGCGTAACCGGACACGGAAAACCCGTTGGACACGTTCACCGGGGCCGTGTTTGCGGTGTCGGCCTCACCGGTGCCGGCGAACGTCATCGCACCACCGGCGCCGGCCGGCCCGGTGGTGGCCCACCCAACCGCGGAGGACAAGGTCAGCGTCGTCCCGGCGACGGTGTCGATCACGGCGGACGGACGCGACCCGGTCGCGTCGGTCACCCACGCATGGGTCTGCGAGGGGGTGGATGCGTTGAGCGTGCCCGAGGACCCGGCGATCTTGCCCGCGTCCGGGTTCGAGGTCTGGTCGTAGGCGACGGCGCTGATGGCGAAGGTCCCGACCGCCTCCGGGACATAGTTGAACGTGTACGACCACGTGGTCCCCGACCCGGACGGGCACAACCAGTGGACCTGGTTGATCGCGTCCCAGCCGGTGGGATTGGACGGCGACGGGCACGACACGGTGCCCGGTTTGAGCGCCGGGAACGTCGGGGTCGCGGCGTCGGACCAGGCGATCCACGCCTGGGACTGCGCGTCGGTTGTCGTGGCGATCGTGACCGGGGCCGCCTGCCCGACCGGCGGCCCTCCCGACGTCCCGGCGAACGCGGTCGCCGACACGGTCGGCGTCGCCGGGAGGGCGTTGTTCACAGTAAAGGTGCACGACGCGGCGGCCGAGGTGTTGTTCGCAGTCGACGGGGACGTGTTGGTGGCCGTCACGGTCACCGTCGCATTGGACCCGCTGGCGAACGTTCCCGCGGGGATGGGCGAGCCGGCCACGACCGTGCTGCCCGAGTTCGTCAGGGCGCTGGTCCACGACCATGACCCGGCCGTGAACTTGACGGTCATCTGCTTGCCGTCCGGGTCGGACACCGTCGCCTGCGGGGTGATCGGCTGGTCCCCGCGGACAGTCCCACCGCACGCCACATCCGGCGAGGCGGACTTCACCCCGGTCGGGGTGCCTGGGGCCGGGTCGCTGATCACGACCTTGCACCAGGTGGACACCGGCCCAGAGGGTTCGGGGCTGGTCCCAGTGAAGACCCCATCTCGGGGGTACCAGCGGAAGGCCAACGAAAAACCATGCGGGAACGAGGCGCTGCCGGCACCCACCGAGTAGGACACCGTGCCACCCGACGACACCGTCCCCGACGACCACGACGTGACCAAGGTGGTTTCGTCGGCTTGATACTCCTGGAAGAAGCCGTGGACCGCGTAGCCGGCCGGGTCAGCCAACTTGGCGTTCAGCGTGAACGCCTCGGACCCGTCGACGGTGATCGTTTGCTGGCTGGCGCATGTATCCGTTTGGGTTGTGCCGCCGTTCACCTTGTGGGATACCGACACGGCCGACACGCTCGGCGGGGAGGTGTACGTCACGGTCATCGTGGTGGTGAAATCCTTCAGCGTGTACGCGCCAGCGACATCGTTGCCGCGGAACCCGAAGTAGTCGGTGTTGGTTCCCTTGGCCACCTCCGCCGCGACGTAGCTGGTCAACCCGGAGCCCGTCAACGTCCCCGTCGTGCCGCCCAGCGATCCGGACGCCAGGACGGTCCCGGTCCCGATCGCGCCGGCATAATTCAACGCCGTCGCGTGATACATGTACGTGGGCTCGCTGGTGGACGTTCCCCCGCACGTGCACTTGGTCGCCGTCACGTAGGCGTTGGTCACCTCGGTGCCCAGAATGCTGGACAGGTCATAGTGGCCGACCGACCTCCAGTACACCGTGGTGCCCGCCTCGTTGGGGTTGCCCGTCTGCGAGGTGCACGCGCCGCACACCGTCCCATCGCTCTTGTACGCCGTCACGTTCGTGTCCCCGATCGTCGGGTCGATATCGATCGGGAACGCCGAGGCCGGCTGCGCCGCGAGCCACACGGGGTCGATCGAGACCGTCAGCTGCCCGTTCGAGACACCCATCACCGCGTGCGCCTGCCCAAACCCGTCGCCATCGGCCGTCACCACCAGCGGCGCGTACAGGTGCAGCTGCTGACCCAGGGCACCGCTCGGAGTCAGCGACCCGTCAGCCTGCGCCACCAACGACGAGGCATCCGTCGACGAACTCGTCGACGACGACAGCATCGTCGACGACACCGACGACCACGAGCCCGTGTCGACAGCGAACGAGAACGACGACCCGGCCGAGGCGTCCTTGAGCAGGATCGACTCCTTCACCAGATCACCACGAACCTGATACGTCAGGTCCGTCGAGGGCCACACATTCGCATACGTCACCCCGTCCCCGGCCGTGTTGCGCACCGGCGCCACCGACGACCCACCAACCGGGGCGACCACGATCGACCCAGCCGAGGTCGTCACCGCCACACCTTGGGAGGAGGCACCAAAATGAGCACCCCATGAGTTCGCCTTGTTGACCAACCCGCCCGAGACCGACGGGTCGGCCACCAACGTGTTGTCGATCGGGTGCCACGCACCCGCTGAGTCCTGGTAGTTCACCGCGGCATCGGAGGACACCAGGGTCTGCGTTCCATCCGCATTGGCGTAGTTCGTCCACGACAACCCGAGCCCGTTGGCGACTGAGCTCGCCGCGTCAAACCCCAGCGGAACCGTCGCGGCGACAGCGGCGCCAGGCCCGGCGGTAACCGCCAGACCAGCCAGCGCCAGGACCGCCGCCATCGACCCAACCCTCAACCGCGCCAGCCTCGTCACGGGCCTGCCCCGCACAGGCAACCGCATGAATGGCCGACGCTGGACTCCGGCCGGACGCCGAAAGAACCCGTCGGTTCCGCTGATGCTGGCCCCAGCCTGCCCACTGCCCACAAGAACCCTCCCGGCGCTGGGGACGTGAACCCCCGGAAAATCAACTTCGATGCTGCGCAGCGGTTACCAAACCCGAGGATCCCCACCAGCGGCAGCAAGCACCGGAACTGGTGCCCGAGACCGGGATACAACCAGTCAGTGGCCGAGCGCCAGCGCTACCGAAAATTTTACGAAATCCGTACCAACGTTTTACCCAACCATGGGGTATTTGGCGGCATATTCCCAGACTCTCCACCCTGAATTCTCAGGCAAGGCGGAAGTGCCCGACCGTACACTCCGCGGGATCCTCGTCGTCCTGCTGAGTACCCTGAACACTCAACTTCCCGCCGGAACCGTCGACAATCCTGGGAACTACCGGGAAACAGGAATCATTCGCTGGTTGGTGTCGAAGAGGGCGAGTTCGTCCTCGGTGGCAACGTGCCGGACGACGAAGGCGTGTTGGCCAACTCGCCATAGCCCTTCCCCGCGTTGCAGGTCGGGGAGTTGGGCGCGCTCGGCCGAGGTGAGGCCGAGGTGGGTTGCGGTGTTTGCGGATTCGCTGACTTCCTGTTGGTAGACGATCTTGGTGGAGCAGTCGCCGAGCAGTCCGCGGGCGAGTGCTCGGGCTTCGGAGGTGGCGTCGCCGACGGCGTCCAGGTCGGACAGTCGGTGGACGATCAGGAGGTTGGCGATTCCGAGGCCGCGGGAGAGTTTCCATTGGGACTGCATCCGCGCGAGCAGCGCGGGTTGCCGCATCAGGCGCCAGGCCTCGTCGTAGATGACCCAGCGTTGGCCGCCGTCGGGGTCGGCGAGGGCGGCTTCCATCCAGGCGGAGGCGCAGGTCATCACCATGGCCAGGAGCTGGTCCGAGCCTTGGATGGCGGCCAGGTCGAGGGTGACCATCGGTAGGGAGGGGTCGAACCTGACGGTGGAGGGTCCGTCGAACAGCCCGGCGAGGTCGCCAGCGACCAGGCGTCGCAGGGCGTGGCCGAGGTCGCGCCCGTCCCGGGCGAGCTGGACAGGGGTTGCCCCCGCCATCGATGTCGACGGGCCGAGCAGGGCTTGGACGACACCGGGCAGTGTTGGGGTTGTTGAGGATTCGAGCGCTGCGTAAAGGGCGGCGTCCAGGGCGGTGTGTTCGGTGGCGGCGAGGGGTCGGCCGAGGCTGGATTCGGCCAAGGACCCGAGGAGTGTTCGCCGGCGGCGGGCTGTCTCGGTGTGCCACTGCTCGTCGGCCAAGCCACGGGGTCGGGGGCCGGGGTCCAGTGGGTTGACCCGGTTGCCGGTTCCCGGTCCGAGACGGATCGAGATCCCGCCGACGGCCTGAGCGACGGCGGTCCACTCCCCTTTGGGGTCGCCGGGGACGTAGACCCGGCGGCCGAAGGCGATCGAGCGGGTGGCGATCGACTTGGCCAGGCAGGACTTGCCCTTGCCGACGACCCCGGCCAGTAGCGCGTTGGGATTGGTCAGGACGCCGTCGGCGTAGAGCACCCACGGGTCGTAGCAGAAGCCGCCTCCGGACCAGGCGTCCTGGCCGATGTAGACGCCGTGGCCGCCGAGGCCGCCTTCGGCGAGGAACGGGTAGGCACCGGCGACCGTGTCGGAGGTGCCCCGGTGGGCGGGGAGTCGGAGCTCGTGCCAGGACCGTCCGGCCTGCGGTCCGGTCTCGCCGCCAGCCGGCAGGTAGGCGGCACCGTCAGCCCTGTCGGGCGTGTCGGGATCGGTTGCCGGGCGGGCCGGCCGGGTGATGGCCGGCGGCCGGCGGCCGAACCATCGCCGCCGGGCGCCGGCAGGCTCGTAGAACGCCGCCGGCGCGGACCAGGGCGCCATATCAGTTGACCTTCCGGGCGAGTGGGAGGGCGGCGGTGGTGAAGGCGCGCGCCTGTTGCCCGTAGAGGCGTCGGGTCTCGCACCCGGACTGGATGGCGGCGCGGCTGATCTCGGCGACGGCGGTCTCGAGCTGGTCGCGGCTGGGGGCGGTGATGGTGAGCAGGCCGGTGAACTTCACGTCGGCGTGTCCGGCGAGCAGGGCCCGTTCGCGGTCGAGGACGTCGGCGTGTTCGGCGTCGTCGGACAGGTCCGCGAGGGTGCCGATCTTGGCCTTCTGGGCGGCGTCGGTGACGTGCTCGACCTTGGCCTTGCGGATGGCGCGCATGGCGGCGTCGATCGGCACGGGCTCGATGGTCAGCGACAGGGTCTTGCGGATGGCCGATTGGAAGACCAGCGCGTGCAGGAAGAACGGTGGGGTGGGGGTGCGGGGCCACTGGCTGATCCACAGGACGGCGGAGTGGCCGGTGTCGTGTCGGAGGTGGTCCCAGTGCTCGTCCACGGCCATCGGTCCGGCGCTCTGGAGTCCGGAGCCGGGGCTGTCGCCCGTGTCGTGTCCGGGGTCGTATGCCGTGCGCAGGGTGGCTGCGAGCTCGGACTCGTCCAGCCAGCAGGCGACGGTGAGGTCCGCGGCCCTCAGCCCCGCCGACAGGGAGGTCATCTCCTGCCGCAGGAACGCTGCGGCGCCGGGCACCCCGCGGCCGGACTGACGGATGTGGTTGCGGGCTTTGCGCAGGTCGAGGCTGACCGCGATGAGGGTGCGGTGGGTCGAGGAGGCGGGGACCACGGTCGTCATCAGGTGCTCGTACTGGGTCACGGCCCATCCCGTCGTCTTGGTCTTGTGGGTGTCCCACCAGCCGGTGATGCCGCGTCCGGCGTCGGGCAGGGTCACCTCGAGCACCTGGATCCGCGTCCCGGTCCCCGATGCGGCCAGGGTGGCGATGGCGCGGCCCCAGCCGTGGACGCGGCGGGCTTGCTCGTCCGCGGACAGCAGGACGTAGGCCGGGTGGTGGACGAGGGCGACGGCGGTCAGGGTTTGGGCGTGTGGGTCGTGCAGCATGGCCGCGCCGGTGTCGGCGTCGAGGAGGAACCGGAGGCGTGCGGCGTCGCCGGGTAGGGCGAGGGTGCCGGCGGGTCGTGGATGGGCCGGTCGGGTCCGGAACCGGGTTTGGCCGGTGGCCCGGCGCAGGAGGTAGTGGGCGGTGGTGGGGACGGACTCGACCAGGGGCTTCCCGCCGGCCCGGACGAACGCCAGGACCAAGAGGCCCGCCCAGAGCGGCGAGGCAAGAGCCGCGCCGAGGGATCCGCCGATGAACAGGGCCGGCACGAGGACGGCAAGGGCGACGGCGACGCAGGCGACTCGGGACGCGGACAGCCCGAGGAGCAGCCCGCGGCGGGGTAGCCGCCCGAACCGGACGGTCAGGGCGGGGTGGGTGGTGTCGGTCATGGCGTATTCCTTTTCGGGGGAACGGGATTGGGTCGGGCCGGCGCGGCGCCGTCACCTTCGGTGGGCAGCGCGCCCGTAGCGGTCCGCACGGCGCCGGTGCCGGCCCTCGCTGCTGAACGGGCGACGGCGGCGGCGGCGGCGAGGGCTGGGGCGGCCGGTGCGCCGGCGGCTGGGGCGGCCGGTGCGCCGGCGGCTGCGGCGCCGGTCGGGCCGACCGCCCCAGCCGCTCCGTTCCCGCCCGGGGTGGGCGGCGGACCGGGTCGGGGTGCACTGTCCGGGGTGCTGTCGGAGGCCGGCGGTTGGGGTTCGGGCAACCGTCCGCCGGAGGAGGTGCCGCCGCGCAGGGACCGCGTCTGGGCCTGCAGGGCGGCGACCTTCTGCGGAGCGGCCACGATGGACCGGGCCCCGGTCGCGGCCTGCCCGGCGGTGGCGTGCGCGGCATACAGGGTGTCGCCGGCGAAGTGGAACATCCGCACGGCCACCCACGGGGACAGGCCACCGAGCAGCAGGACCAGGGCGCCGCCGGCCAGCTGGGTGGCGCCCTGCCCGACCCCGCTACCGGACTGTCCGGCGCCGTCGACCACGGCCACCCCGATGGACAGGATGATGACGAGCAGCAGCTTGGACGCGACCATGGCCGCGACGAACTCGATCCACTTGCGGACCCAGCCGCGGGTGATGTCGGCGGTGGCGCCGGAGAACGCCAGCGGCGCCAGGACCGCGGCGATGAGCAGCATCACCTTGCGGATCATCATGGCCGCCCACACGATGACGACCGCGGCGATGATGACCACCGACAGCAGCAGCGACACCGCCGGGTTGGAGACGCCCGCGAGCTGGGTCACGGCCAGGCGGGCGCCGAGCCCGGTCACGTTGGTGTGCATCGTGTACTGGACGAACCCGGCCGACAGGGCGTCGACGGCGGCGATCACCGTCTGGGTGGTGGCCAGGGCGAGCGCGGACCCGACGAAGCTGACCACCAGCCCGGAGAGGGCCCGCCCGAGGCCGCCGGCTTCGCGGCGGACCGCGGAGGTGATGACCTGGATCAGGAACAGCCCCAGGCACAGGACGACGGCGATGGCACCGGTCGCGGCGAGCTCGGTCTTCAGGCCGGCTGAGCGCAGGTCCAGGGTGGTGGCCGAGTCGATGGTCTGCCAGAGCCATTGCGTGGCGTTCTGGGCGGCGAGGCCGAAGTAGCCGGCGATGTGGGTGAAGGCGCTGTCGGCCACGCTGTTTCCGACGGCCGAGCTGGCCAGGGAGACGAGGCAGATCGGGTTGGTGGCCATCATTCCGGCGCAGTTCATGAGGACTCCAGGGGGATGGCGGTGTAGGTGACGGCGGCGACGAAGCCCCACCTGTCACGGGTGGGTGGGCCTTCGAGGTTGACGGCGAGGCTGACGCTGAACCGTTGCGTCGCCGGCCCGCCGGCGGAGGTCGTGTGCCGGGTGATGGTGGCGGCGACGAGTCGGCCGGTGACGCCGTCGTCGGAGATCCGGCCCGCGGCGACCGCGTTGGACCAGGCCAACGGTTCCAGGACCCGGTCGATCCGGACCGTGGTGTAGCCGCCCTGCGCGGCCAGGGACGACCACTGCGAGGCGGTGGGGATGGGCGCGGTGTCGCCCGTCGCGTCGGTCACCGAGAACACGGCCAGTCGATCGCGCAGATCGGCGGGGACGAGGCCCAGGACCAGCGGTTCGCTGGTCTGGGCGGATTCGGCTTGGACCCACGCCAGCAGGGCGGCCCGTGGGGTCCGGTAGTCCTGGGTGAGTAACCGGCGGACGAACTCTGCGGCATACAGGTCGGGTTGGGTGGTGACGTCTCCGGTGATCCGCGGCAGGGCGCTGGCCCCGGTGACCGGCGGCATGGCCCGCAGCCGGTTGACCTCGGCGGCGAGTTCGGTGGCGTTGCCGGGGAGGTCCCCGGTCGTCCCGGTTCGAGCCGGCTGCGTCGAGGTCGGCGCGGTGGGCCGCGCCTCGGGCCCGGACTGGCCGTCGTCCGAGCGGCCCTTGGAAAGGACGGGCCAGAGCAGCACATTGGCGGTCACGAGCATTACGACCGCGGTGAACGCGAGGACGAGGACCCAGCGGCGACGGACCATGGAGGGTCGCATGGTCAGTGCACCGCCGAGCCGGCGTTGCTGAAGAAGGTGACGATGGTGTTCGCGGCGCCGATCAGCATGGCCGCGCCGCCGGAGACCAGGACGCCGGTCTTGCCGCGGCCGGCGACGTGCGGGTTGGAGGAGTGGGACCCGATGGCCCAGGCGATGGCCGAGATGGCGATGCCGGCGACGGCGGCGACCAGGCCGTAGGTGAGCAGCGCGCCGACGATGGACTCCAGGGCGGCGATGCCGGGCAGGCCGGTGGTGTTGGGCCCGATGTCGATGGTGTTCATGGTTGAGGACCTTTCGCAGCTGGGTCGGGGGGGTTCCGCCCGTGATGGGTAGACGGAGGGTTCGGGGTCACCATCGGTCAGCGGTTATGCGATGTGTCGCAATCCGGACAGGCCGCGGGCGACGAAGGAGGCGTAGGTGACGACCGTGACGACGTCGCCGGTCTTGGGTGCGGCCACGACCAGGCCGTGGCCGATGAACATCCCGACGTGGCCGGGCAGGGCGATGGTGCCGTCGCCGCCTGGGGTCAGGACCAGGTCGCCCGGAGCCAGGTGGGCGGCGTCGGTGGGGGTGCCGTCGTGGATCTGGTCGTAGGTGGTGCGGCTGATCGCGATGCCGGCGCGGCGCCACGCCTGTTGGGTCAGGCCGGAGCAGTCGTAGGTGTCCGGTCCGGTGGCGCCCCACTGGTAGGGCTTGCCGAGCTGGGCTAGGGCGAAGGTCACGGCGGTCCGGGCCGCCGGGGTGGCGGCGGACGGGATGGTGTAGCCAGCGGGGAGGCCGTGGGCGGCGGCTGACCCGGGTGTGAGGGCGCTGGCGGAGGCACCGCAGTCCAGGTGTGCGGAGTCGTGCTCGACCTGGGTCAGGATCGCGAGCGCCTCGTCCACCTGGGCCTGGTAGTTGCCGCCGACGACGGGTGAGTAGTGGTTGGCCGGGCGTGGTTGTCCGTCGTAGGCCGAGCGCTGGACCAGCTGCGCGGCATACGACGGGGGCACCGATCCCCAGTCGGGCACCCGCAGCAGCGCGTCGAGGAAGAGGGTGGTCGAGGCGGCGGGGTCCATCCGCTGGGCGGCGCTGCCCCAGCCGGGGCGTTGCTGGAACAGGCCGAGGGAGTCGTGGTCGCTGCCGGTGCCCTGGTTCGGGTAGGCCGCACCGGACGGGTCGTTGGGGTTGGCCAGGACCCGCAGCCCGGACTCGGTGATGGCGGTCACCAGGGCGACGAGGGCGGCCGGGTGCCCGCCCCGGGCCGTGCTGGCGGCGACGATGGTGCGGGCGTTGGCGGCCTGGGCGTTGGTCAGGCCGGGCAGCGGTCCGGCGGTGGCGCAGATGGTCGCGGCGGCGGCGGGCGGGGTCCCGAGCGCACCGACGACGGCCAGGCACAGGACGGCAGTGAGCACCGCTGCTCCGGCAGCGGCGGCGGTGAAGAGGCGTGTTGGTGGCATGCCAAGTTCACGGCCCTGTCGGGGCCAGCATCGGGCGCCCGGTTGCGGTGTCGGTCCCCGGCGGGACAGTGTGGGGGTGACCGTGAAGGTGAGGGAGCACCAGATGCGACGCAGCGCGCGCCCGGATCCTCCCGTGGCGCTGGCCGCCGCGGGGGTCGCCGACGCCCGCGCCCTGGCCCTAGAGCTCGGCGGTGGGCACGGGCCGGCGGTGCCCGTGGACGTCATGCGGCTCGGGGTCACCCTCGAGCCGGGCGAGTCCGCGTTCCGGGCGGTGACGCTGTGGCTGCGCTGGCAGGTCGACGGTGTCTGGAGCCAGGCATCCCTGTGCCTGGTGGTGGTCACCGACCGGCGGGCGGTGGCCCGTCTGCCGGTCGGTGGCCTGCGCTCGTTCTGGTGGGGTTCGCTCGTCGGGCTGGACATCGATCTGGTCGCCGGCCATGTCGTCCTCGACTACGGCGACGGGCGACCGCGGTCCCTGTCCGGGGAGGGCGCCGGCGTCGTGGCCGTCATGGCCGTGGCCCAGGCGTACGGGGTGGCGGCCCTGACGACTCATGCGGCGATCGCTCCCCTGCGCAGGTGAGACCCGGCCAGGTCGCCATGTACGAGCAGCTTGAGCTGGCGGCGCGCGTAGACCCGCTGCTCGGTGGTGAGCTCGATCTGGTAGACGAAGAGCTCGAGCAGGCCGAGCCAGCCTGATGGGGAGCCGGCGAACAGCCGGAAGATGACGCGTCGCTCATCGCGGGTGAAGCCGAGCTGGTCCAGCATCCGCTTGGTGCACACCCGGGAGTTGCCGCCCGATCGGCTGTTCGTCACGGTTCGCAGCGGGTCCTTGGCGCCACGGCGTTTGGCCTCCTCGACCCGGCTCACGAAGACCTCGAAGGCCGGGATGAGCTTGGCCCGCCAGATCACCTGCTCGTCGCAGTCGAGCTCATCAACCAGCCAGTCCGGGAACACAAAGTTGTTCATCGTTCGCACCACCCATCGTCCAGTTCGACCCATCGCAGCGCGTCGCCCGGTGAGACGCCGGTCAGGCCGTGCAGCTCATCGGCGCGCGCTGCCCGGGCCGACCCGTGGTCGCCCTGGGTGCCGACCGAGCGCAGTTTCGCCAGCAGGACCGAAGGGCTCAGGGACCGGGCCGTGGCCTCGTTCCCGCCCAGCCACTCGACGGCGGCGATGAGCTCGGCGCTGGCGTGCTCGTCGGTGACTGTGACGGCGGACGTCGACCCGAACGGGGCGACCGACACCGAATGTCGGGTGCAGATGGTTGACCAGAGGACGGTCCAGAGGTTGTCCCTAGCCTTTGATGGCCGATCGAGGTTCGGGCAGCCGGCCAAGGCTTTGGCCAGCCGCGCGCTGTTGACTTCCCTTGTGTTCACGAGGCCCTCCCGGCATCGAGTCGCGGGTGCAACTCGCGAGAGTTGCGTCTTTTCCATACAAACCCCGAGACCCCCCTCGATTCCACCGATCTGCCGAGTCTGTGGATAACCCCGGCCCACCGGCGGCTCGTCCCCAGTGGTTGAACTTGGTGAATCCATGAAAACGCAGGTCGCAGAGCCGGCGGCTGACTTATCCACAGGTCGCGCTTCGCCGAGCGCGGCGTCGTTGCCTCGACGCATAGTGGAGACATGGTCGATTGGGGTGATGGGGTCGGCGCTGTCGCGCCGCGCCGATCTGATGCCGCGCGACGAAGTTCTCCCGCCCGCGTTTGGGTGCTGCCGAGCGCTTCACGTCTGCCGTCGGATCCGTTGTCGGGCAAGGGTTTTGGTGCGTTGTTGGTTGCCATGCCTACGATTCAGCCAGCCGGACACGGCCGCCGACATGACCCGGCAGTGCACTCGCAGCGAACCGCCAGTGCACCGCAAACGGGTGGCGTGTGATGCCCGCGCCGGAGGTTGTCCTCACCTGGGGGCCTGTGGAAGCTGCAGCCCTGCAGAAGGCGCTGCGGCTCACCAACGAGGGGTTCGCCGAGCGCCTGGGATCGGCGCCACGCACCGTCGCCAAGTGGCACGCCAACCCGAACATGCGCCTCACGCTTGAGATGCAGGAGGCGCTCGACGTCCTGCTGCAACGCGCCCCCGAGGAAGCCCAGGCCCGCTTCTTCCTTCTGTGGGGTGGCGCGCGCACACCGACCGTTGACGACGACGCCATGCAGAAGTGGGGCCGTCGTCTCGAATCTGCGACCGCGCTGCATTCGGCGCTTCACTGGCTCGACAGCCGGGCCGGCGAGGAGGAAGGGTCATCGTTCGACCGGGTCGTTTCGTATGCCGCATCTCGAGGAAGCCGACCTCGCCCTCCCGCCCAGGACGCGGGTGGTGCCCGCGTTGTCCAGCGACTGCAGGACTTTTACCGCCCAGGACTGGACGACCACGGGTTCGTGCACATCACCGTCAACGACCGGGCGATCCCCACAACCATGCTCAGCCACCCCGATTGGCTGGAAGTCAACGACCAGTTGGACGACAATCTCGAGGCCTTCCGCTTCGACCCTCGGACGGACAGCCTCGGACCCACCCTCACGCCGGGGCTCCGCGAGGCGGCAGAGCAACGGTTGGCCGACATCCTGGTGGACGGCACCCACTTCGTCGACGCGCAGCTGTACCGACTGACCGAAGTACGTGCCGAATCGTCAAGGATCACAGCACGATTCGCTGCCGGCTCCTTCAGCGCATACGCGCTCACGTGGGACCTGCTCGAGGCCGAAGCCACCCGAGCGGCAAGCACCTCGCCCGGCAACCGTATGCCGCTGCGCGAGCAGCTGCTCCCCACCGTCGCCTCAGTCACCTCACCGGCCACGCGTCTGTGCATGGGCGGCGTACTGGCACTCACGGCCTTTGCCCGCCCTGCCGCCCCCAGCCACCCGGCCGACTACCTGATGCTCGTCCAGGAGCGAGGCGACCACGTCGTCAACGCATCGCGGCGCTTGGCGGTCATCCCCAAGTGCTTCCACGAACCCTCGGGGGATCCGACCGAGGACGCCCACATCCGCACCTCGCTCATCCGAGAGCTCGAAGAGGAACTGTTCGGCCGCGAAGAGGTCGACTCCACCATCCAGGGTTTCGCGATCGCCGATCCCTTGCACCCAAGCCGCTTGACCAAACCGATGCAATGGCTGCTCAACAACGACGCCGTCCGGCTCGAGCTGACCGGCTTCGGCTACAACCTGATGTCCGGCAACTTCGAGTTCCCCGCCCTCGTCGAGGTCCATGACGAACGGTTCTGGCCGCTTCACGGCGGGGCCGTCGTCGCCAACTGGGAAGCCGCCCGACTCCGACGGCTCTCCACCATGGATGAAGCCGGGCTGGCGAGCCTTGTCGCCGACCCGGCCTGGTCCAACGAGGGTCTGTTCGCCTTCGTGGCAGGCTTGCAGCGCCTGGCCCAGATCGACCCCACACGAGTTCGGCTGCCCAACATCGAGATCGGAGTCACCCGATGAACATCGCCACCGGCAATGCCTACGACGACGGGGACAAACACAGGGGTTGGCTCGTCGGGCACTTCATCGACCAAGCCGACAGTGTCCAGAACTCGACCGACGTCGAGATCAAATGGGGAGTCCATCAGGCTGGCGAGGAACGGCCCGAGTGGACCGAGGGCGAGACCCGCACCTCCTTCCTTGTCCTCATCTCCGGGCGCTTCCTCCAGCGGCTCCCCGACCGTGACGTCGAGCTCGCCAACCCCGGCGACTATGTGATCTGGGGCCCCGGGGTGGTCCATGCTTGGCGAGCCCTCGAACGCTCAGTGATGCTTACGGTTCGATGGCCTTCGCAGTAAGAGGAGCCACGACTGCAGATACAAACAGCCGTCGACCAGGCCCGATCCGCAAGAGTCGCGGAGAGGCCCCTTTCGGCCCAGACAGACTCACGACATATATACCTGCCAGTCGCTCGCAGGCTCGTGCGCGAACGATTTGCCCGGGTGCGTTGGTCAGACTGCTGACAGCATCGCCCGCACGCGCTCGGGAAGGAGCGTGTCGCTCTCAGTACTGTGGACGAGCGCCCGCAGGTTCGTCCAGCAGGTCTGGCGGAATCGGGTTGGGCTGATTCCGAGATGCTTGGCGAGCGTGGCTTCGACTTTGCCGGTGTTGCCCGGTTGGCGTGGCTCGGTGGACCACCTGTCGCCGTCGGGGTGATCGGTCTCAGTTAGGAGGCGCTCCGGTGGTATGCCCGCTAGCACGTCGATATTCCTAAGGTTGGACACGTTGACCGAGAAGTACGCGCCGAGGTCGACGGCCTTTCGGGTCGCGTACTCGTCTCCAAGCCACCAGTGAAGCACGGCGCCCGCGATTGGGGTTTCCTCGAGCAGCTCGAGCAACTCGTTGGTGGCGGCGTAGCTGTGCAGGGACGTGATGCGTGGCGAGGTCTGCAGTTCGCTAAGGATGGTGGTCAGGACGTCGCTCTGGAGACTCAGGCGGGACTTCACCTTGCCGTCGAGACCGACTTCGCCGACGTAAGCAGTTCGGCTCAGGAGCATCTTGAAAGTACCGAGGTTGAACCCTTCGAGAGCGGTCTTGATGCCCGGGTGAACTCCCAGACCCCAAACGGTGAGGAGGTCGCCTGCTTGACGGTCAAGTGCCCTCTCGGACTCGGCCAGGCTGCGGTTTGACGCGAAGACGACTGCGCGGAGTGCCAAAAGTTCACGAGGCTCGATGGTCACGTCGACGTGGGCGTGCATGTCGAGGGGGGGCCAGTTGTTGGTCACACCAACTCGCTCAACTCGGCAACTCCTCGCTGGCACAGGTCGTAGGCGGCGTTTGGAGCGTATCCACCGGGTAGTCGCATTGCAGCAATGCCTTGGATGTCGACTCCTCGCGCGACGAATGCCTCGATGCTCGGCATGAGCGTGCGGGTGTGCAGGGCGTTGGCGGCGCGGTCGCTGGGTGGTTGGACGGAGGCGTAGCGGCTCCGGTCCTTGACCTTGGCTGCCGCGAAGGAGGCGCGACGCATCAGGCAGCCGAAGCAGACGCCGCAGTGGACGTCTTTGCCGATCCCGAAGTGCCACTTGCCGGTGAAGCCGCAAGAGTCGGTGAGGCTGAGGAACTTGGATGCACTGGTATCGCCGACGGTGTCTGCGACCCACCGGAACATTTCGCCTTTAGTTTGGTGGGCGAATGGGTTCTCGATGTCATCATGGGCTCCGACTGCTTGAGCTAGACGGCTCAACTCGCTTAGGAACCACGGGTGTGTGGTCTTAGTGGAGATGCTTCCGAACTGGTCGGCACTCATCGGTGGGTTTAGGGATGCGAAGCCATTCTCGGGGATCCAGAGCGGTACCTCGTTGACCGACGCGATCGCGAGGCCGAGCGCGAGGAACAGCAGGGATCTAGTCCGGGTCGATGGCTCGGACTTGAACTTACGGCCGTTCGGTTGGGTCTGGCGTCGCGCCAGATACAGCTGGACATGGTGCTGAGTGGAGCCACCAGGCAGTAGTTCTTCAATGCGTTCCGCGACGGCGCGCTGGGTGGGTGCGATGCCGTTGCCGCCGTGATGGGACACGAGGACGTGCTCTTCAGGTCTGGTCCGCGCAAGGAGCGCACCCGTTGCAGAGTCGGCGCCGCCGCTGAGGAGGACGACTCGCTTTGCGGTGGGGTGCGGGTCATCGACGGCGGTCTCTTTGGGGAAGCGGGCGCCCTTGAACGTCAGCCTCCAGTTGTCGCCCGACAGGAATCCGAGCAGGTACTCGAGATCGTCTGCGTGGGCGGCCCATGCTGTGGCATCGGAAACCGGCACGGTGAGGGCCAAGTCTCGCGAAGTCCAGTTCACGCTGCCTCGGGCGCGGAGTACGGACCGGTCTGCGGCCCACACGAGGATCGCGAGGCGGGCAAGGTCTGCATTTAGCGGGTTCACGGGCCCGAGGCCACGTAGACGTGGCGTTAACGCGGTCTCGAAACTTCCCCGGCTATCGCCCTTGGGCAGGTAGAAGTTTCGAGCGGCGTCCTTGTCCGACAGTTGGGAGGGAACAGTGAACTTCAGGCCGAAGTCATTCATCGTGGCCCGCCTCATAGATGTGCTGGAGATACTCAATACCATTCTCGATTGCCTTCGAGAACTCTGGCCCGGTCGGGCCAGTCGGCCTGAGGTCAGCTTGGGCTGCGAGCTCTTCGCATGCCGCCCGGATTTCCCTCTCGAACGCGACGCGTTCGGCGCCGTTCATGTCCTTAGTGTTGAGTTCCGCCGCGGTGGTGGTTAGGTAGGCCCACTTCAGGACGGTCGCGAGAGTTTCAACCGTGATTTCCTCGGGCGACGGTGCGTCGGCCTCCGGGTTGGTGGTTATAACCCAGCCAGCGATTTCGGCTACAACGTGGGTCTGTTCTTCGGTGTCGATCTCTCCGGGCGGAAGGTCCTCGCAGACTCTCTGGACGATCTGGTAAACGACGTCGATGACGTTCGGATTGGCGCGCATTGCCTCGTAGTCCAGGCCGAGGTCACGCAGCACCTGGGCGTTCCCGGTGCGGTAGGCGTAGGCGGCCGCCGCTCCTCGCCCTGCCGTCCGGGAACTACTAGCAGCCGAGCGGGGAAACTGTGCAGCGGCTGCGCCCTTGCGGGCTTTGGACCCTGCGCCGCTGCTGGTGCGGAACAGGACCGCTGTCGGGAGGACTCGGCGAGCTCTTGGCGACAACTTTGGCGCGGTACCGAACGGCGGACTGTAATTGCCGAGCGGGTTAGAGCTCGCCGTCGCCTCCGCGGCCGGGCCGTTGTCTGCGGCTCCGTCGCCAGTGCCCAGGCCCCCGGGGAGGGAGTCCAGCCATTCGTCGATCCCATCGCGGAGATTGTCGCCGACCTTCCCCCCGCCCCCAGCGAACGAGCCTTTGTGTCCCATCAGGCGCCTCCGGACGTTGGTTTGGTGAGTGCGTTCTTGACCTGGCCATCGGTGCGTGCGCGCAGGTCAGACAGGACGCTCTCGACGCCCTCGAGCTTGAGCCCGGCGATATGGATGGCGGTGGGGACGCTGAGTTGGTCAGGCGGAAGGCGGCGCAGTCCGTCGAATGCTGTCGGGATGAGCGCTGCGTGGGCTGCCGCAAGTCGGCCTATGGCTGCGACTGCGCCGCGCTGTTCTTGCTCACGGTCTCGTGCGCGCCGGGAGAAGTAGCGAACGAGGATGCTTCCGTCTTCGAGGGTAATGCGGGTGGCCAGCTCATCGGCAGCCTTGCGCCCGATAGGACTGATCGTGGTGAGTTGGACGGCGAGGTCGCGGAGGCGCTGGGGGAGCTCGTCGCTGACAAGCAGGTCACCGCTGAACGACGCTGCGAGATGCAGGTAGGGACTGAGATCAATGTCCGCGAGAAGTGGGTCAAGTTTGGCCCAGCGGAGCAGGTCGTCATCAAACCCGGGATCGGTGCTGCTCCGGGGGGTCTCCTGGTCATCGTCTCTAAGTCCTCCGTCGTTCGACTCTTCGCTGCCGGGACCCACCGAGGTCGTCTTCCCGGTTTCGTTCATGGCCTTCGCGGCCTTGCCACTGCGTCCACGGTCGGCGGTGATTTCATCTGCGTCACCTTCAACGGATCCGTCATCGCCCACATTGTTCGCCAGGCGTTCGAGCACGGTCAGGCGCTCCCGGAGCTCTCCCCCACGGAGCCAGTTAAGAACCTCTTTGAACTGCGTGGGCAGGAGCACTTCGAGCACCATGAGTTTTGCGACGACGTCGTAGTCGAGTTCGATGCCACGCCGAGCTGCGATGGAGCGGCGCACGTTCATGTCGTTGAGGAACCGCTTGATGCGCCGGGGGTTGCCCGCAAGCTTCTGGTACAAGATCGCGGTCATCCGGTGGGCGAAGGCGAGCTCGGCCTGAACGTCGGTTCCCGGCGGCGGCTTGAGTTCGTCCAAGGTCCCGACGCCGCGCAACTCACCGCACGCGGCGATGAGGTCCTTGAGCTGAGAGTCGGTGAACCTATTTGCGGCGCGATTCTGGACCTGTAGGAGGAGCAAGTAGGCCTCGGTATCGTAAGCGCCGAGGGCCGGCAACGGAACGGTGGTTTGCACGATCTTGTGCAGATACAGCTTCCACGGCGGCTCGGGAGGCAGAGCGTCCGCTCCTCCGGTCCGCTCCTTCGGCATCTCCCAGGCGGGGAGCTCGGCCCTGATCGCGTCGGCGACACGGTCCTCGTCGGCGGCGATGATGAATGCCATCTTGGGGACGCTGAGAAAGAGCCGGATGGCCTCAAGACTCTCGACGACCGTGTTTGAGAGACATCGATCGAGATCGTCGACCAGGACCGCGACCCTGCGGACGTGGCCCAGGCCCTCCGAGGCCATGAGGGACCCGAACTCTTCGCGGAAACCGGCGAGTCCGCGGGGCTCACCCGCCTTCTCATCGTCAGCGCTGCGCTCTTCGATGAGTTCAGTGAGATCCTCGAACGAGGGCAACTGGAGTGCGAGGCCGGTCTTGGCCGCGAGTTTGAGGGCTTTAGACCAGTTGACGCGTTCGGCCAGGCTCCTCAGCGCCGACTTTGCAGCGGTCTTCGCTTTGCCCTCGACTTGCTCAAGCTCTTCCTCGAGCCCCTTGAGAACGTCGGCGATGATGCTCTCTTTCGCCCCGACTGAGGGGTCGAATCGCCACGGGTCGGTCCGGACGACAACCACCTTGCATGTGTCCGTGCTGCGGCGATCCAAGTCTCCTTCGACGAGTTCGAGAACTGTGGTCTTGCCGCTTCCCCAGGGTCCGGAGAGGCCCAGAGATAGGGGGTCGAGGGCGTCGTCGAGCACGGCATCGGCGACAGTTGCGGCGATGGCGATAGCCGCGAGCAGGTCGACCTTCGCGGGCTCATCGGACCAGAGCTGACCGGCCAGGGTGTTCTCGGTGCTCTCTGCAGTCATCACGGGCTCCACCTCTTGAGTCGTCGCCTGAACCCACAGGGGAGTCTGGCGGAGTGCGCTCACGGTAGCAACGTCCGCCGTCATGACCGTCGAGATGCGCCGGCAGGTCGAGTTCGATGATGGGGGGAACTGCGATTGTCTGCATTGGAGGCTCAGCAGCGCGCGGGGCATTAGCGCCATAGCGTCAATCCGCCTGCGACGCACGGCCAAGTTCCTGTGCTTCCATGCAGGCACGAACCGGCTAGTCGACGCCAGAATCCGTCTCGCTCGGCGCCCAGGTCACTGAGGTCCATGTGGCCCGCATCGGCTGCGGCTGCCAAGCGGGGTCGGACTTGCGAGGCTTACGAGGGACTCGGCGGATCGGAACGCCGACGTACCCCGCGCAGTGTGGACGTGGGGAGGTCGAGCAGGAGCGCGGCTCGTTCAAGACCGGAGGTCTTGACCACCGCGGCCCGGGCCGAGGCGAGTTCGGCATCTACGACGTCAAGCTGGCCAGCGATTCGCTTGCGTCGACGCAAGCTGGCCTCGACCCGTGCGAGCGCGTCGCTCTCGGCGCGTTGCGCGTGACGGAGTCGGTCACGTGCGGATTCTGTGGTCGGGCGGTTCGAGGCTAAGTCCGTAGCGTTGGTGTACGACGATCCGGGTGAGCGTGTCCTGCTGATGTAGGCGCGGTCACCGCGTGATCCTTCGAGTGATCTCTCACAAC
>Ga0209811_10000015_pt1 | contig 86833 bp, 83 predicted proteins | sample Coa_R1_6_FD_187161 | JGI IMG/M metagenome (GOLD analysis project Ga0209811, IMG submission 187161) | Surface soil microbial communities from Centralia Pennsylvania, which are recovering from an underground coalmine fire. - Coalmine... | ecosystem: Environmental > Terrestrial > Soil >... | reverse complement strand
TGAGTTGAGGCCCGATCGGGGGAGTTGGCGTCCGCGGTCGGCGGGGGTGCCGGCCGGGGGGTGTCTGACCCAGCGTCGGGGACCGCGCGCCGTTCTGCAAGGCCTTTCCAGCCAAGATCCCCCTTTCGGGGGACCGTTCCTCGACGGGTGAGATATGGTCTGCCGCCATGGCGGCGATCATCGATGGGAAGGCGATCGCCGCAGATGTCCGCGCACAGGTGGCCCGCGATGCGGCCGCCCTCGAGGAGCGGACGGGGCATAGGGCCGGGCTCGTCACGATCCTCGTGGGCGAGGACCCGGCTGCGGCGGACGTTGGCACCGGCCATCGCCAGCGAGCGCAGCGTTCCCCGGGCATCGACCCGCTCGATGATCCGTTCGTCGTCGAGCCGGTAGTCCTCGATCATCGCCGATCCTCGCTGGGTTGGTGTCGCCGGCTCAGGGCTTGCGTGCCTCGTCCACGAGGAGCACCGGGATGCCGTCGTCGATCCGGTAGACCAGCCCGCAGGACGCGCCCGCAGAGTCCTGGTTGGTGTCGGTGCACACCAGCTCGGGCGCCTCGACCGTGCCGGCGTCGCGCAGCTCGGAGCGACAGGCCGGGCAGCACAGGATCTCGCGCAGCCACGGCTCGATGAGGTGGCCGGCGGACGGCGTGCTGGTCATGGTGGTCCTCTAGGAAGTTGCTCGGATGATGGCAAGGACATCATCGCGCACCCGCGCCATGACGTCACTGTCGACCGCCTCCACGTTGAGGCGTAGCAGCGGCTCGGTGTTGGACGGGCGGACGTTGAACCACCAGCCCCCGCCCTCGGGCGCGGTGATGGTCAGCCCGTCGAGGGTGTCCAGAGCGGCGCCCAGGTCCCCGGCATACGTCCGGATCCGGTCGAGCGCGGCCGGTACGTCCGAGACCGTCGAGTTGACCTCGCCGGACGCGGCATAGCGGTCGTAGCCGGCCATGAGCGCGCTGAGCGGCCGTTCCTGCTCCCCCAGGGCGGCGAGGACGTGCAGCGCCGCGAGCATCCCGGTGTCGGCGAACCAGAAGTCGCGGAAGTAGTAGTGCGCGCTGTGTTCGCCGCCGAAGACCGCCCCGTATGCCCCCATCTCGCCCTTGATGAACGAGTGGCCCACCCGCGTGCGCACCGGGGTCGCGCCGCGCTCGGCGACGAGCTCGGGGACCGCCAGGGAGGTGATCACGTTGTGGACGATCCTGACGTCGGACGGCGCGGTGCCGGCGGCGACCTCTCGGGCGATCTCGCGGTCGGCGATGAGTGCGGTGACCGCGCTCGGTGAGACCGCGCCGCCGCGCTCGTCGACGACGAAGCAACGGTCGGCGTCGCCGTCGAAGGCCAGGCCCAGGTCGGCGCCGTGCTCGACGACGGCGGCCTGCAGGTCCCGGAGGTTATCCGGCTCCAGCGGGTTGGCCTCGTGGTTGGGGAAGGTGCCGTCGAGCTCGAAGTAGAGCGGGACGACGTCGAGGGGCAGACCCTCCAGGCCGGCCGCGGTGCCGAGGACGGCCGGCGCCGTGAACCCTGCCATCCCGTTGCCGGCGTCGACGACGACCTTGAGCCGGCGACCGCCACGCAGGTCGACGAGGGACCGTAGGAAGGTCGAGTAGTCGGCGAGCACGTCCCGCTGGGAGAGGACTCCCGGCACCGGCGCCCGGACGGGCTCGGCCGCACCGTCGAGGAAGGCCTGGGCGAGGTCGCGGATCTCGGCCAGCCCACTGTCCTGCCCGATCGGGCGGGCGCCGGCGCGACAGAGCTTGATCCCGTTGTATGCCGCGGGGTTGTGGCTCGCGGTGAACATCGCACCCGGGGCGTCCAGGGCTCCGCTCGCGTAGTAGAGGCCGTCGGTCGAGGCCAGGCCGATGACGACCGCGTCGATGCCGGCGTCGGTCACGCCGGCCGCGAAGGCGTGCGCGAGGTCCGGCGAGCTCGGGCGCATGTCGTGGCCGATGACGACGACCGGGGCTCCGTCGGCGATCGCGACCACCTGGGCGAACGCGGCACCGATGGCTCGGGCCACGCCGGCGTCGAGCTGCTCGGGCACGAGGCCGCGGACGTCATAGGCCTTGACGAAGTCGGCCAGTCGGGCGGGCACGGGAGAACCTCCGGGAGGTGACGGTGGGACGGCCTTCGATCCTAGGGGGACCCTCACGCCCGGTCCGCGGAAGTGCCGGCAGGATCAGGTGTCGGCGTCAGCGATGACACGCAGGTGCCCGCGGCGGCCGAGCTCGCGGATGCCGGCCGGCTGGCCGGTCGCGGCCGCCGGAACGGTCGTTGCACCGGCTGCTCCGACGCCCCGTGCATAACCGCCGCGGACCACCGCGGGGGTCGTCGGCTGAGCCGCCGGGCGGGGGCGGGCGGCCTCCCGGACGGCGTCGGCGAGAGCGAGGAGGTCGTCGTGGGTGGGCTGCGGCTCGGGATAGTCGCCCGCCAGACGCACGATGTCCCAGCCGCGCGGCGCGGTGAGCCGCTCGGCATGGTCGGCGCACAGGTCGTAGGTGTGCGGCTCGGCATAGGTGGCGAGCGGGCCGACGACGGCGGTCTGGTCGGCGTAGACGTAGGTGAGCGTGGCCACCGCGGACGTGCGGCAGGCGTTGCGGGTGCACATGCGGGACAGGCTCACGCTCCGCAGGCTAATCGGCCGCACCGACAACGCCCGTCCGGCACGCCGCACCGGCCTGCACCGCCCGGTCAAAATCCCCGTGCAATCGGCATACCGACCTCGGGGGGCGGCATAGGCTGGCCCGGTGAGTCGACGGGACCGGCACGGGCGCGGGCTGCGGGGTCCGATGGCCTGGCCGCGGGTGCCGGCGATGGTGACCCGGCGCGAGGCCTTCGACGACCTCGTCCTGGACAGCGCCGACCGGCTCGAGAGGGTGCTCAAGGCGCAGCGGGCAGAGGTGGAGTTCGCCGTCGAGGACATCCCGCCGAGCGATCCTGCCCCCTGGGAGGAGCAGGTTGCGCCGCTCGGCCGGGTGTTCCCGTCCGACGGACGTCTCCCGCACCGGATCGTCGTCTACCGCCGGGTCGTCGAGGCCCAGGCACGCGACGAGGCCGACCTGGCCGTGCTCGTCCAGGAGGTCGTCATCGAGCAGGTCGCCGTCCTGCTCGGCGTCGAGCCGGACGAGATCGACCCTCCCCCGCGTCGCCCCTGAGGCTCAGGGCAGGGCCAGGACGCGCGTCGTGAGGGTCGTGAGCGGCGCCGGTGCGAGGTTCGCGGTCGCCAGCAGCTGGGCCGCACCCGCACCGGAGGTGCTGACGACCGCGCCGCGCAGGGCCCCCTCGCCGGCCGTCCGCCGGACCCACACCTGACTGGTCCCCGCCGGCAGCGCGACCGCGGCGGTGGAGTCGGCGGGCACCTCGACATTGCGAACCGTAGGGGTCCCGGACGCGTCGACGACCGTCACCTCGGCGCTGGCGGGGTCGCCCGAGCTGACCAGGGTGAGCGCGCGGGCCACCGCTCCCGCCCCGGACGACGGCACGAACGCGGCCCCGGCCACCGCGCTGATCGGCGCGGAGGCGCCGGACCAGGCGAAGTCCCCGGGCGCGCCCGAGGCGCGGCGGATGGCCAGCGCCCCGGCGACGACGGGTTCGTCGGCAGTCACCTGCACGGCATACGTCCCGGCCGGCAGCCCCCCGAGGTCGAACTCGCCCACCGAGTGCGCCTTGACCGTCGCGACCCCGCCCTTGGGCAGGGGCGAGCCACCGCCCGGGCCGATGGTGCGGAGCTGGACGACGGCGTCGTGGTTGCCGGGTACGGCGACCCGCACCTTGGTCGGCCCGTTGACGGCGACTGCCGGGATCACGAGCGTGGTCGCGGGGGCGGCTACAGGTGACGCGTCGTCGGACCCGGCCGCGACCGAGCCGTCGGTCCAGGTGTCGTTGACCGCCGCATAGACAAGGCCACCGGCCGTCGTCACGTGCACGACGGGGGTCTTCTCAGCGCTGGAGATCGCATCGAGCAGGACTGTCGCCCGGCCGTGCGCGGGGACGACGACGTCGTTGCCGTTCGGGGAGACGATGGCGCCGGCGGCGCCGTACATGGCGATGTCGGCGGTGACGACGTTGGCGCCGGGGTTGACCAGGACGAGACGTTCCTGGCGGCCTGGGTCGCCGCCGCCGGCCACGATCCAGGCGTTGTCGACGGCGCTTCCGCAGGGCACGCTGACCAGGCCGCGGAGGTCCTTGCTGTCGACGCGCCACTCCTGAGTGGCCACGACTCCTGGGGCGAGCCCGCCGGCGCCCGAGACGCCGACCGCACCCGATGCGGGGACACCGCCCACCACCACGGCACGGTTGGTCCCGCTCGCACTGGGTCGGGCTCCGGCCGTGACGCTGCCGACCCCGAGGGTCCCCGCACCTGGGGCGCGACCGAGGAGGGCCTGGACGGCGTCGGCCGGCGCGGCGGCAGCGGCCACCTTGGCCGGGACGGCGACGTCCTTGACCCCCGAGATACCGCTCAGCTCGGCGCCCGGGCAGATGACCGTCGAGCTGGTGAGGGCAGTGGGTGCGCCGGCCGCGGATGCCCGTGTCGTCGCGGAGGACAGGTCCGCTGACCAGCTGGTCGCCTGGGCGGCCTGGACGACACCCCCGGCGGCTCCGGCGACGACGACGGCGCGGAGCGCGGCGAGCCCGACGCGCTTCACGGTGGGACGGGTGGGGCGCTTCATGAGCTCCTCCGGGCGCGGCGCGTCGGCAGGGCGAGGTAGAGCCCCACGAGGAGCAGCGCCGCCTGCCCGAACCGCCACCAGGGCTGCTCGGGGTCGACGGTGATGGACAGCCGGTGGTCACCGGCCGGGATCGCGTATGCCGGTCGCCCACCGATCGCAGCCACCTCGCGACCGTCGACGGTCACCGTCGCGTGCCGCACCCAGGCGGTCGGCTCGGACACCAGCAGGGTGCCGGTGGCTGCGGCCCGGACCCGGGTCGACGTCGCGCCGTGCTCGCCGGTCACGGCCACGCCGGTCGTCGTGGTGCCGGCCACCAGTCGGATGCGAGGCGCACCGACCGAGCTGTCGGCGGAGGCGATGGGGGGTTGCACCCGCCAGTAGTCGTAGCCGCCGCGGCTGCCCATCCGGACCAGACCGGCCGTGGCGTCGAGGCGCTGCGCCATGGCGGCGGACGCTCGGGTGCCCAGCCCGACGAAGCCGACCCCGAGGTCGACCAGTCGCGCCGACGGGGCCGCATCGGAGGAGTCGCTGCCCGACACCCCCGTGCTGCCGTCGAGGAGCAGCTGGATCGTTGCCGCGGCCAGGTCGGGCGACGGCGCAGTGAACGCGGCGGCGGCCGCGCTCGTGCCGGCGGGAGCACTCGCGGCGGCGGGCGAGCCCGCGCCGTCGTCGGTGCCCGCATCGAGTCCGCGGGTGCCGAGGTCGACCGACAGGTCCGGGGACTCGGCGGCCACCAGCCGATAGCCCATTCCCGCGGGGGTGGGAGCCAGCAGGAGGGTCCGGTTGGCCTGGGGTGCACCGGCCTGGTCGGCGGCGATCGCCGGCCGTGGGTCGGTCCAGGCGCGCAGCCGGCCGTCGATCCCGCCCCAGCCGTAGAGAGCCGGCCCGCCGACCGCGACCACCACAAGGGCGGCAACCGCGGGCCAGCGCGCCACCGCTGCCCAACCGCCGCGTCCGCGGCGCAGGGTCAGGTCGGAGAGGCCGACGAGGACGACACCCAGCAGCCCGGCCAGTGCGAGGAGCATGGCCGTGCCCCACCAGGGGACGAGGACGTTGCCGGCCCCGCTCTGGCCGAGTGGCACGACACCGAGCCGCACCCGGGGCACGGCGAGCGCTCCGGCGAGCCCGACGACGCCGACCAGCCCGAGCAGCGTGAGCGAGAGGCCCCGGCGTCGACCGCGGACGAGGCACACGACGGCGAGCCCGGCAACCGGCGCTGCGGCCCACCACGGGTAGTGCCCGGTCGGTCCCGGCGAGAGCAGGGCGAGGTGCGAGAGCGACGGCGCCGACCCGGCATACGCCAGCAGTCCGGGGCCGGTGAGGAGCTCCGCGGGGTGGTGGGCGACATCGACCCCCCACGGTCCGAGCAGCCCGATCGGCAGGGCGGCAGCCAGCAGAGCGCGACCCTTGGCGGCGCCGGGGGCGAGCACTACTCCGGCGACGAGTACGACGAGGAGGACCACAAGGAGGGCCGGGACGAAGGCACCGAGCGCGGCCGCCACGAGCCCGGTGGCGGCGGCCGTGGTCGTGCGTCCACCGCGACCGAGCAGGCGCGCCGTGCCGGCCACGACGAGAGGCAGGAGAACGAGGGCGACGAGGGCGGCCAGCCGGCCCTCGAGGACGGCGGCCGCGGCGACCGGGCTGGCTGCCCAGGCGAGCCCGACGAGCGCGCGGGGCCATTTCTGGAGCGTCACGACCCGACCGGCGACGTATGCCGTCCACGCGGCGAGCGGGACGGTTGCCGCGACAAGTGCGGCGGCGGCAGCACCGCCGGGTGCGGTCACGCCGAGGAACGGCACGTGGGCGATGACCCAGGCTGGGCCGGCAAGCAGGGCCGATGCCGGGCCACCAGGTGCGTCGGCACCTAGGCCGGAGCCGGACCAGCCGTCCCACCAGTCATGGAACAGGGTGCCGGAGGTCACCCGCCCGCCGAGCAGCTGGCCACCGACCAGGCCGCTACGCAGCGCCCCGAGGTGTCCGCCGACGACCCCGCGCCAGGCGAACCCGGCAGCAACGACCGCAGCGAGAACGGACCACAGCCCGGGGTTGCGACCCAGCCGGCCGCCGAGCGACCCGCCGGCCGACGCCGCGTCGTCGCGAACGACGTGGGCGAGGGAGTCGGCCTCGGGGTCCGTGTCGAACGAGGCTTGCGGCGTGACCTGGCCGGGGTTGAGCCGGTCCCCCACGTGGCGGGCAACCTCGCCCGGGCCGACGAAGAGTGACCGCAGGTCGCTGCGCCGGACCACGGTGCCGCGGCGGCCGCGCCACCGGGCGGCGAGGGTGCGCCACGGGTCGAGCAGGGCGCCGAGATCGGCGACCTCCGCCCCGGCGGCTCGGGGCCGTTTGGCCAGAAGCATGGCGAGCCCGCCCAGGAGGGAGGTGAGCGCTAGCCAGAGCGCGAGGAAGGGTGCGGTCCACCACGCGCACCGGGCCAGCGCCACCCGTCGGGCGGCGCGTCGGCGGGCCGGGGTGTCGGCCTGGGCCCCGGCCAGGTCGCTGCTCGCCGGGGCTGCCACGCGGGCGGTCGGAACGGTGAGCACGCGTCGGCCAGCCAGGTGCGCGCGCCAGGAGAGGTCGAGATCGGCGCCGAGGTCACCGAGCGCCGGCTGGTGGCCCCCGAGCCGGGTCCACAGGTCCGCCTCGGCGAGCAGGCCGGCGGCGGGGACCCCGAGCACGTCGGCGCGCCCGTCGAACTGGCCCATGTCCGGCTGTCCCGGCTCGGGCGTCGAGAGCACCCGGCCGGTGCGGGTGGCCGCGATCCCGACGCTGCGCAGCTGGCGCGGGTCGTCGAGGTCGACGAGCTTCGGGCCGACGACGCCGGTCGACGGAGAGCGGCGCAACGCGTCCGCGAGACTGCGCAGTGCGTCCTGTGCGGGGACCTGGCCGGCGGCCAGCAGCCAGACCGCCGAGGTGCCCGACGGCAGCTCGGTGGCCGGCTGCGGTCCGGTCGTGCGGGCGTATGCCGCGCGCGCACCCAGTCCGGTCGGGACCTCGTCGACGACGACGGTGACCTCGCGCGCGACCTGGTGCGCCCGGCATACGGCACCGGCCCGATGCCCGTCGGTGGCGTCGAGCACGATGAGGGTCTGCGGAAGGAGGCTGCCCGTGACGAGGGCGTCGAGGGTGGTGATGAGCGCGTCGCCGACGGCGTCGACGAAGAGCAGGGCCGCGACCGCCTGACCGGCCGGCCCCGAGGCGGAGGGATGGGCCGGCGGACGATCGGTGAGTGCGGTCATGAAGTGTGGGCGCGCGCCGTCAGACGGCGCGCTTCTTCAGCTTGCGACGCTCACGCTCGGATAGTCCACCCCAGATGCCGAACCGCTCGTCGTTGGCCAGGGCGTACTCCAGGCACTCGGCCCGGACGTCGCACCCGACGCAGACCTTCTTGGCCTCCCGGGTCGACCCGCCCTTCTCGGGGAAGAACGCCTCGGGGTCGGTCTGTGCGCAGAGCGAGCGCTCCTGCCACGACAGCTCCGTGGCCTCCTCGGCTGCGGCATCGGTGAATGCGTTGCCCGTGAATGCGTTGCCTGTGAATGCGTTGCCCGACAATGCGTTGACTGTGCTGTCCAGCACCAGAAGCTCGTGCATGGTCCCTCCTCGACCCAGTGTTACGCGTACGACAATGATGGAATTACACGCGTGTCATACGGGGTTCGTCAAGCCGAGATCTGCTAGAAGTTCGCGGGCTGCGACGCACTCGGGCGTGTCGCGGGGTGGATCTCGGGGTGGATGAGGCATCCTGCACCGCTCCTGAGAGACTGCCCGGCATGCGCATCACCACCCTCTCCGGGGGCGTCGGCGGGGCCCGGTTCATCCGCGGTCTGCGACGTCACCTGGACCGGCTGCCGGGCGGTCCCGGCGATCACGAGGTCACCGTCATCGGCAACACCGGCGACGACATCACGCTCTGGGGGCTGCGGGTCTGCCCCGACCTCGACACCCTGCTCTACACCCTCGGCGGCGGCATCCACGAGGGCCAGGGCTGGGGCCGGGCCGAGGAGAGCCACCGGATCCAGGCCGAGCTCGCGGCATACGGCGCCAAACCCCAGTGGTTCGGCCTGGGTGACCTCGACCTGGCCACCCACATCGTCCGGTCGCAGTGGCTCGGCCAGGGGCTCACCCTGTCGGAGGTGACTGCCCGGCTCGCGTCGCGCTGGGGGCTGCCCGACCAGGGCCTCACGCTCCTGCCGATGAGCGACGACCCGGTGGAGACCCACGTCGTGGTCGACGACCCCGAGGCCGACGGCGGGCAGCGAGCCATCCACTTCCAGGAGTGGTGGGTGCGGATGCAGGCGTCGGTGCCCGCGTCGCGGTTCGTCGCCGTCGGGATGGACCGGGCGACGGCTGCTCCGGGGGTGCTGGAGGCGATCCGGACTGCCGACGTCGTCATCCTGCCGCCGAGCAACCCGGTCGTGTCGCTCGGGATCATCCTGGGCGTTCCCGGGGTGCGCGACGCGCTGCGCGGGACGGCGGCTCCGGTCGTCGGGGTGTCGCCCCTCGTGGGCGGCGCTCCGGTGCGCGGGCATGCCGACGCGTGCCTGTCCGCCATCGGCGTCGAGGCGACGGCCGGTGCCGTCGGGGACCTGTTCGCCGACTTCCTCGACGGGTGGCTCGTCGACCCCGGCGATGCACCGCCGGGCTCTGCGGCAGGCAGCTCGCGGACGCCGGGAGGGCTGCGGCTGACGGCGTGGGACCGACCGCTCCTCATGCCCGACGTCGCATCGGCCACCGAGCTCGCGGGGGCTGCCTACGACCTGGCCCTCTCGCTCCGACCCACCTGAGCCCGGCGATGGTGCCCAGCCCGTATGCCGGTGACTCGCCTCCCGCGGGAACCCTCCACGTGCTCCCGCTCCGCGGCATACCCGAGGTCGCTACCGGCTCCGACCTCGCTCAGCTGATCCAAAGTGCTTGTGCAGCAACGGGTTTGGCTCTCGAGCCGGGCGACCTGGTCGTCGTCTCGAGCAAGGTTCTCTCCAAGGCCGCCGGGCTGTGGGCCGACTCCCGCACCGACGCGGTCGAGCGGTCGACCGGGCGCGTGGTGGCCGAGCGGGCGACGTTCGACGGTGTGACCCGGGTCGTCGAGTCGGTTGCCGGCCCGGTCATGGCAGCCGGTGGCGTGGATGCCTCCAACACCGGGGGCAGCGAGCGGGTGCTCATGCTTCCGTCGGACCCCGATGCGGTCGCCGCATCGCTGCTCGACGACCTGCTCCGCGTCACGGGGCTAGCGGCCGGTTCGCTCGGTGTCGTGGTCACCGACACGGCCGGCCGTCCGTGGCGCGCCGGCCAGACCGACTTCGCGCTCGGCGCCGCCGGCGTCGTCGTCCTGGACGACCTGCGCGGCGGTGTCGACGCCGACGGACGGCCGTTGGCCGTCACCGCCCGCGCCGTCGCCGACGAGGTGGCTGCGGCCGCCGACCTGGTCAAGGGCAAGGCGAGCGCGGTCCCGGTGGCCATCGTGCGCGGACTGCCTGCTCTGCTCCTTCCGGTGCGCTCTGGCTCCCCGACCCCGTCCTCCCCGACCGAGCGCCCCGGGGCCGGGTCCTTGGTGCGGACCGGCCCCGGTGACTGGTTCCACCTGGGGCACCTGGAGGCCGTCCGGGCCGCCCTCGGTGTGTCGCCCGGGAGCTCGGACTCGGCGGCGGTCGGGATCCGACCTCTCCATCCGGAAGCGCTAGCCGACCGCATCGCCCGGGTGGTCCGACTCGCCCTGGCCGGCCCTGTCGGAAGCACCTCGATCGAGGTGGCGGGCGGCCTCATCACCGTCCGCGCCGCCGAGGACTTCGACCTCGGTGTCGTCGTGACCCGGTTGGTCGTCGCCGGCTGGACCGAGGACCTGGAGCTGACGACGGCCGCGCGCCAAGCCGGTCTGGTGCGCCTGATCGTGACCGATCTGGCCCCCACGCCAGTCGACTGACCTGCCCAGACCGGGCGGCCTCCTGCCCGCCTGGGACGCATCACGGCATACCGAAGTCCCGCACCAGCCGCATCCTGGCCTCGAGGTCGAGCAGGGTCCGCTTGCGCTCCAACCCGCCACCGAACCCGACGAGCCGCCCGCCGGCACCGACGACGCGGTGACACGGGACCACGATCGGCAGCGGGTTGCGGTTGCAGGCCACGCCGACGGCCCGCGCCGCGAGCGGGTCCCCGAGACTCCTGGCGATCTCGCCGTAGGTCAACGTCTCGCCATGTGGGATGGCGCTGATCGCGGCCCACACGCTGCGCTCGAAGGTCGAGCCGTGCCGGACCAGGACGGGCAGGTCGAACTCGAGGTGGTCGCCGTCGAAGTAGCCGGCGAGCTGCCGCACCACCTCGGCCAGCACGGACAGCCCGGGGTCGTCACCCTCGACACTCGCCGCCACCGCAGCCGCGGCTTCGGCAGGGATCCCGCCGAACCGCACCGCGAGGAGGTGCTCGCCGTCGACGGCGACGCCGAGGTCGCCCACGGGCGAAGGAACGCTGGACCAGAGCACACCTGGAGTCTGGCCGACCCCACCGACACCGGCTCCCGGCAACACCCCACCGCCCGCCACAGCGTGCGCTCCTGAACAGTTGGCGGATCGCTCACGGGCTACGCGGAACCCGGGGCAGGTGGGTCGGCAGGGTCATCCGCGGACCGCGGCGGGGGCGCATGCCGGCAGCCATCGCAATGTAGCCGCTCGCCCGGTACCGCTGACCGGCATACGGCTCGAGCAGCTGCCGGGCGAGGTCGTCGTCGCCGATCTCGCCGGTCAGGGCCCAGGTGAGGTTCTTGGCCATGTGGTAGTCGCCGAAGCTCGGCGAGTCGGGGTCGCCGAGGGCCCGCTGGGCGACCTCGGCCGCCGTCCACTCCCCCACGCCGGGGATGGCCCGCAGCCGCCGGTGGGCCTCGCCGAGCGGGAGCGACGCACACTCCTCGAGGCGACCGGCATACGACGAGACCCGCACGGCGACAGCGGATCTGGCACGGTCGACTCCCGCGCCGAGCCACTCCCAGGACGGGATCTGGCCCCACTCCCGCGGGGCGGGCGGCACGTAGAGGCTGACGGCCGCCCCATCGCCCGGCGCGGGCGCGCCGAAGCGGCGGACGAGCCGGGCCTGCGACGCGAACGCCTCGTTGCCGGTCACCCGCTGCTCGATGACCGCCGCCACGAGGGACTGGACGACCAGGCCCGAGGCGGGGATCCGCCAGCCCGGGTTGGCCCTGAGCCCGGCCGCCACCAGCTCGTCGTGGGCGACGAACCCCGACCGGTCGTCGAGCGCGCCGAGCAGCGCTGGCAGCCGGTCGAGCGCCCAGCGCGCACCGGGGCCCCACGCCGCCCCGGTCACCTCCCCGGCCGATGGGTCGTGATGCAGCGACAACGAGCAGGGCCCTTCGGGTGTGGCCTGACCGAACCACCACACCCCGCCGACGACTCGGCAGGTCGGGTCGCTGCCGCCGTGGCGCAGCACCCCGACGGTCTGGGCCAGTGAGTACGGCCCGTCGAGGCGGACGGCGCGGGTGAGGGGCGACACGGCGACAGTGTGCCCCGGGTGGCTGACCGGCCGGCTGTCGGCCCGGTGGCAACCGTGGGTCGGTCAGCGCTTGCGGAAGGTCAGCAGGATGAACGTGTAGTCCAGCCCCACGCGCTTCCAGTGCACCGGTCGCTCGGGGTGGGTCATCTCGCCCAGGTCTCCCACGAGGGACAGCCCGGCCGCGTCCGCCTCGGCGACGAGGTCGCGGATCTGGTCCGGGGTGAAGATGTGCACCTCCGCGCCGTATGCCGTGTGTCCGGCCGTGTCGACCGGGTCGTGGCTGAAGTCGGTGGAGACGACGAGCACCCCACCGGGTCGCAGGACCCGGGCGCTCTCCCGGAGGAAGGGGCTGATCGGTACGCCGTGCTCGATCACGGACATGCAGGTGATGGCGTCGAGGCTGTCGTCGGCGAAGTCGGTGGCTGTAATGTCGCCGTAGCGGAAGGCGACCCCGTCCCGGCGCACGAGCCCGGCGAACTCCAGGTTCGTCCCGGTCAAAGACCCGGCGGCCCCACCGAAGCCGTAGAGCCGGAGCCAGGGCAGGACCGAGGAGTACCGGGCGCTGCCGGCGTCGACGATGCGGGCCGACCGGGTCCCGTCGTCGGCGAGGGTGACCACGGCCGCGACGGCGCCGAGGGCGTCCCAGTTCTTGGGGAGGTCACGGTGCGGTGGCAGACGCAGGGCCTTGACCTCGGCGAGGGCCTGCTTCCACTCCGCCGTCGACTGCAGCACGCCCGTCAGCGGGACACCCGTCGGAGCGGGGCGCGGGGTGGCGCCGGCTCCCCCGGCGCGACGGGTGGCGAGGGCCGCCTCGGCCCGGCGCTGCACGCCGACCCGGAGCCACAGCAGGTGCTCGGCTGCACGCTTCGCGACGGCGAGCGCCCGCCCGCCGGGTGGGGCGGCGACCTGACCGGACCCGGCCGGAGGGGTGGAGGACGGGTGCGACTGCTCAGGCATGGCGGGCAATCTACCGGGCCTCCGGGTCGCCGATGAGCGCGTGCCGCCGACCCCAGCCCCATCCGAAGCCCGCCACGAGGACGTCGCCGACGACGCTGAGGAACCGGGACAGGATGACCACCGCGGTGGCCGTGGGTACGGGCAGGACGGCCCCCAGGACAACGACGAGCAGGCCGTCGCGGATGCCGACCCCCGCCGGCACGACGAAGCCGAGCATGCCGATGATCGCGGCCAGCGCGTATCCGCAGACCGCGACGAGGAGCACGTGGCCTGCCGTTCCGGTCGGGGTTCCCACGTCGCGGACGAGCACCCAGACCGACCCGCCCATGAACACCCAGGCCCCGACGAACCAGGCCAGCGCGAGGAGCACTGCCGGCACCGTGAAGGCGTGCTCCAGCGGCTCTCGACGGAGCAGCCGCAGGGCGAGGGTGAGGGCCCGGTTGAGCACCGCGGGCACCATCATGCCGAGGGCGACGACCGCGGCGCCGACGAAGATCCAGCTGGGCAGGTCGACCCCGAACCGGTCGAGGAACAGCGGCACCGCGGCCAGCCCCACGAAGGCGCCGCAGAGGACCGACATCACCAGGAACACGACCCCTACGACGGCCGTGCGCCGCCGTGGCACCCGGAGCCGGGACGCCATGTCGGTCTGGGCGACGACGGTCCACACCGATCCCGGGAGGTACTTGCCGAGCTGGCCCACGAAGAAGACACTCGCGGCCTCCGCGTAGTGGAGCCGGCTGCCGAGGTCGGCGAGCAGCACGCGCCAGCCGAGCATCGTGCACACCGAGGAGAGGAGGCAGAGGACGAGCCCCGCCGCGAGGGCGGGAATCGAGGCCCTGCCGAGCTCCCCGGACACCTCGCTCCAGTTGCGCCACAGGGCGACGGCGACGGCCGCGAGGATGAGGACGAGGACGACGATCCGGACGACGTCGAACAGCCGGGAGCGCACCGGGTCACCTCCGGCGGAAGGTGAGCCGGACGATCCCGTATGCCGCGTCGAGACTCTCCCCGCGCAGGCTGGCGCCACGGAGCCGCTCGGTGATGTCGCCGTCGAGGTCGCCGGCCAGCACGAGGCCTCGCGCGTCGGCCCGGGCGAGGACGCTGCGGACGTCGGCGGGGGCGACGGCACCCGGCACGGCGGCCGACCCGGCGGCCAGAGTGAAGCAGAGCAGCCCGCCCCGGCGGAGCACCCAGGTGGCCTGGGTGAGCAGCTGGTCGATGTCGTCGCTGTCGCAGTCGGTCGGATGGAGCATGGTGAGGACGTCGCAGCTGCCGGAGTCCAGCTCGACGGAGTCCAGGGGAGCATCGGCTGCCGGCAGGGTCCACTCGACGGGGGTGTGACCGGTTGCCCGCAACCAGGCGCCGAACGGCGAGTCATTGCCCGAGCAGTCGATGACCTCGGCATCGGCACCCTCCCGGGTCCGCAGCCGGACGACCGCCGCCAGGGCACCGAGCGCGGCCCACGCAGCGATGGGGTCGCGGGCCCGGGGCAGCCCGAGGTCGCGGGCCAGCCGGGTCGTCTCCTGCGCCTCGTCCTCGGTGGAGAGCAGGTCCGAGGGCCGCACCCAGACGGGGAAGTCGGCGCGGTGCACCTCGACGTGGCGTCCCCGACCACCGGACCCGGCCGGCCCGGCGAGGCCACGGCTGGCGCGGCCCGCGACGGCACCGACGGCCGCTCGCGCGCCGCCGAGGCCGCCGGCCAGCCGGGCCCGCGGTCCACGACGTGACGGGCCCGAGCCGCGGTCGGTCGGCTCCGGACCCGCGCCCGATGCACCGCCGGCAGAGCCGGGATAGGGGTCGACGTCGATGTCCACGGCGGCCGGCGCCGCGCCGAGCGCCTCGATCGTGCCGACGTACGTCGCCCACGGCCCGTGCAGGTCAGGGGGCCGGACACCGTCGGCCAGCTGCGCGGCATACGCGGGGTCGGCGAGGCGGGTGAGGGCCGCGACGAGGGCGTCCTCGTTCGACGGCGGCACGAGCAGCCCGTCGACGTCGTCGCGGACCTGGCCGGGGAAGGACCCGACCCGCGTCGCGAGGACGGGCAGGCCGTGCTCGTGGGCGAGCAGGACGTTCTGGGAGGCCGTGGCGTGCCGGTAGGCGAGGCAGAACACGTCGTGCGAGGCCAGGACCGAGGCGATCCGGTCCCCGGGGACGTACCCCTCGAGCAGCCGGACCCGACCGGCCAGCCGCGGGTCGGCGGCCAGGGCGTGCAGCTCGGTGCTGGCGTCACCCCACATCTCCCCCGCGACGGTGAGCGTCGGGCCGGGCACCCGGGCCAGGGCCCGCAGCAGCAGGTCGATGCCCTTGTAGGGCCGGACCAGACCGAGGGCGAGCAAGCGCGTCGGCCCGTCGTGCGGCATACGGGCCTCGGGCGGACCCCCGGGGAGGTGCGGCGGAAGGGGGGTCACCGCGACCCGGGCGGCGCCCAGCTCGATCGCGGCCTTCGCCTCGTCCTCGGTGTGGACGACGACGCCCTCGACCGCTCCGAAGAGCAGCCGCATGAACGCCTTGTCGCCGGGCCGGGACTCGTGCGGCAGGACGTTGTGGACGACCGCAACGGCCCGGGGGCCGCCCGGCCGCCCGGCGCCGGCCGCGCGCAGCATGGCCAGGTGTGCGGGCACGACCTGCGGGATGACGTGGACGACGACGATGACGTCGACATCGCGCAGCCGCCACCCGGTGCGGACCCAGCTCTCCGGGCGCGACCAGTGCAGGACCGGGACAGTGCGCGGATAGGGCTCGACGTCGGGCTCGCCACCGGGGACGGTCTGCTCGCCCGGGTAGAGGACCTTGGGGAACATCGAGGCCCACGAGACGAGGACGACGTCGTGGCCGGCGTCGGCGAGCTCGTGGGCGAGGGTCGTCGTGTGCGCGGCGACACCGCCCTTGGCCGGGTGGGACGGGCCGACGACGGCGACCCGGAGGGCGGCGGGGTTGCCCGTTGTCACACGCCGTCCCGTGAACGCACGACGAGGTCGGAGAGCAGCGCCAGGGTGCCGATCATCATCCCGGTGACGACGAGCAGGATGGTGTTGGCCGGGAAGTAGAACGGGTGACGCACCATGTCCACGACCCCCTTGACGACACCGATCCCGATGAGCCACAACGCAAGTGGCATGAGCACCTTGAGCGGGTCGAAGTACATGACCATGCGCAGGACCTGCAGGATGTAGCGGTAGGCGTCGCGGACGAAGTGGAACTTGCTCGTGCCCTCACGCTTGGCGTACGACGTCTCGATGTACTTGATGTCGTGCTGGTTGGACAGGAACGCGATGGTGATCGTCGTGACGCACGAGAAGCCCGCCGGCAGCAGCCGCAGGTAGGGCAGCGACACCTCACGCCGGAAGGCCCGCAGTCCGGAGTTGAGGTCGGGGATCTTCTGGTTGGTGAGCCGCTCGGCCACCTTGCGGATGAACCACTTGGCCGGCACCCGCGCCCACTTGTGGGTGCCCTCCTCGGTGGTCCGGGCGCCGACGACCTGGTCGTAGGTGGGGTCGTCGGCGAGGACGCGAACCAGCTCGGGGATCCGCTCATTCTCGTAGGTCATGTCGGCATCGGTCCACACGACGATCTCGCCGCGCGCCTGCTGGGTGCCGATCCGCCGGGCGGTGCCGGAGCCGCCGTTGCGGCGGAACGGCAGCAGCCGGATGTTGGCGTAGCGGCGCTGGGCGTCGCGGAGCACCTCAAGGGTGTCGTCGGTCGAGGCGTCGTCGATGCAGAGCAGCTCGTAGGTGAACTCGCTGGCGTTCATCGCCACGGTGATCCGGTCGATCTCGCGCAGGACGTGGGCGCCCTCGTTGTAGCAGGGCAGGACGATCGTCACGTAGGGCGCCGGGCCGCCGCTCTCGCCCTCGACCGGGTATGCCGCGGGCTCGGGTCGGGCGGTCGGCCCACCTGCGCGCCGGGCCGGGTCGGCCGGACCCCCGGCGAGCTGGCCGGTCCGGACGTCGACGGCTTGGACGGACCCGCCCCGGCCGGGCAACGCCTCGGTGGGGGTGGCCGCCTCCCCGACCGAGGGCGGCGCGGTCGGCAGGACCTCGGTGGCCGCGGCATACGGATGGTCGGGAGCGAACGGTGAGGGGCGGGGGCTGGAGGTGTCGGTCATCGCCTGCGAGCCTACCCGCGAGCGGGGTGCCGGCTCGGCTGCGTCTGCGTCGATGAGGGCCCGTCCCGCCCAGCCACGCAGACGTCACGCGACGGGGCCTGGGTTTGGTCGCCCAGCACGGACGTGCCACGGTTGACCTGTGGACACGAGCGCCGTACTTGACCTGCTCAAGGAGGTTGCGGCGTCGGTCATCACCCCCCGCTTCCGCTCCCTGGCCGACGGGGAGGTCATGGAGAAGACGCCGGGCGACCTGGTCACCGTCGCCGACCGGGAGGCCGAGGGGCTCATCACGACCGCCCTCAACGCGGCATACCCCTCGGCGGTGGTCCTCGGCGAGGAGGCGTATGCGGCCGACCCGCGGCTCTGGGACCGATATCTCGCCGCGGACCACGCGTTCACGGTCGACCCGGTCGACGGGACGAAGAACTTCGTCCACGGCTCCCCCGACCACGCGGTGATGGTCGCCGAGACCCGCGGCGGAGCGACCGTCCGGGCCTGGATCTGGCAGCCCGTCCACGAGGTGGCCTGGGTCGCCGAGCACGGTGCCGGAACCTGGCGCGACGGCGTCCGGATCCACCGCGAGCCGCTCGCCGACGGCGTGCCGCCCCGCGGGGTGACGTCGATCTGGGCGATGCGGGGCGAGCCGCTCGACGACCTGCCCGCCCCCACCGCGTCGTGGCGGTGCTGTGGGGTCGACTACCCCCGGCTGATCGAGGGGGCGACCGACTATCTCCTCTTCTCGCACAGCCACGCCTGGGACCACGCGCCCGGTGCGCTGCTGCTCCGCGAGGCGGGCGGCGAGGTCGGCTTCGCTGACGGCACGGCATACGAGCCGCGGATCAGGACCCCTCGGCTGGTGGCGGCCGCCGACGCCGCCACCCTGCGCGCGGTCCGCCGCCGCCTCCCCTCCTAAGCCCGCCCTCCCCGCCCGGCCCGGCCCGGCCCGGCCCCAAAACCTAACCTCTGCTAGCAGACGTTGGTTCACCCAGCACAGGTTGCACCCTCTGCTGAGTGACCCAAGCTCTGCTAGCAGAGGCTAGGAAGTCGGGGCGGCGGGCGCACCCAGCCACACGTCGACGGGTAGGTCCACCAGACCGTCCGGTCGGCGCGTGAGCAGGCGCTGGTCCTCGCGCACCGTAGTAGCCGACACCTGCCGAACTCCTTGTGCCCCAAGGGTTCTCAGCGCCTCGTCGCTGTCCGCAGCGAGGAGCACGAGGTGCCCACCATGGGCCGCGACCGCCGCCGCGACCGACGCCACGGTGGCCCCGAACGCGGGGGCCTTGCGCAGGGCGTTGGTCGTCGACAGGGCCGGTATGCCGCACTGCCCGCGGACCACCTCCGGCCACTCGTTGGCTGCTCGTCCGTCGACGGCGAGGACGACGTCCCCGGGCCTCAGCGCGCCGCACACACCGGCGACGGCGCGTGCCGACCCGGCCTCGACCCGCTCGCCCCGGTGCGGCCAGGTGGCGAGGGCGGTGGGGACGGCGAGGGCGAGGACGACCACGGCGGCGACCGCGCGACCGGCCCAGACCCCCCACCGGTCGCGGGCCCGCCGGAGCAGCCAGCCCGCCGCAGCGACCACGAGCACGACGACGAACACCAGGGCGATGAGCAGCCGCCGGTCGGCCCACGGGTGGTCCGGGGTGATGCCGGGGCGGTAGAGGGTGAGCACCGTCGACCCCGCCCCGACGAGGAGAGGGCCCGACCAGGCGGGAAGCGCGCGTCCGGCGGTCCACGCGGCCGTGGCCCCCCCCAGCAGGAGCGTAAGGGCGACGAGCGCGATGACCAGCCCCGGCCAGCCGAGCCACCAGGACAGCCACCCGACGCTGTGCTCGGCATACGTCCGGCCGCCGTCGACGGACAGTCCCTGCCGGAGCTGGAGACCGGCGACGTACCGGGCTCCGGGGTCGTCGGGGTCCTGTCGGACCGTCTGCCACAGGGGGCGGGTCGCGAGGACCACGCCGGCCAGCGCGGTCCCCAACGCGGCGACGGTCGGCAGCGGGCGGGCTATCGCCGCCGGGAGCCGCAGTCCACGACGGGACAGGGCGACGGCGACCGCCGCACCCGCTCCGACGACCACGGCGCCGGCGGCCAGCGGGAGGAGCGAGCCGGCGATGTCCCCGATGTAGCGATAGCTCAGCCAGAGCGCGGCGAGCAGCGCGTATGCCGTGCTCCCCCAGGCCCAGCGCAGCATCGGCCCGGCGAACGCGCGCCGCTGGACCAGGGCCAGCGCACCGACGACGGTGAGCAGGACCGTCTCCCGGAGCGCGTCGACCCGCAGCAGCATGGTGGCACCGACGAGCAGCCCGGCGACCGCACCGGCCCGCCGCGCCGCCAGACCCGCGCTCCGGCCCGGGGCCTCGGCAGCCGCGACGAGTGCGAGGAACGCCCCCACGAGCGCCAGGTCGGCGAGCGACTCCGACAGCGTCGACCGACCGGTGTGCACGACGGGCAGCACGAGCCCGGTCACCGCGGCGGCGACGGGGCCCCAGCGGGAGCCGACCACCCGGCATACGAGCAGCCCGAGGCCGAGGAGGAAGAGCCCGGTGAGCAGCGCCGGGACGAGCAGAGCACCGGTGACCCCACCGAGCCAGTAGCCCAGGGACAGGACCGCGGCGGGTCCGAGGACGAACTGCGGCTGCACGGCGGGGTCCGCGGCCGAGCCCACCTGGTAGAACGCCGGACTGGCCAGGGTGATCCCGGGTGTCCGGAGCACCCCCGCGCCACCGACCGAGCCAGCCGCGACGGGCACGACCCTGCGATGCGTCTCGGCGAGGGAGACCGCCGCCTGCAGGTTGCTCCCGGCGTCTCGACGGGGCAGGACCTGCTCGGCGTGCGTGGCGCCCAGCCAGACCGTCGAGGCGACGGCGACACCGACGAGCAGCGACGCGACGGGAGCGCCGACCGGCACCGACGGGACCAGGCGCCCGACCCGCCACGCCGGCCAGAGGAGGAGGGCGACGAGCGGCCAGACGAGGGCGGGGTGCCACAGACCGAGACCACTGAGCGGAACGCAGACCGCAACGACGGCGACCAGCCAGAGCCCTGCGGCAATGACGAGACCCTGGAGCACGCCGCCGGCCCGGCCGGACGGTGCGGATGCGGGGGATCTCACGACGGTTGACGCTAGCGGCTCCTATGCTGAGCCGATGCGCACGCCCGTCGACGTCCTCGCCGACCTGGTTCGGGCCGACCCCGCCCGCCCGCGCCTCACGACCTACGACGACACGGCCGCAGCGAGCGGTGAGCGGATCGAGCTGAGCGCCCGGGTCCTCGCCAACTGGGTGGCCAAGGCGGCCAACCTCCTGCAGGACGAGTGGGACGTCGGGCCGGGTTCGCGGGTCCGGCTGGCCCTGCCGCCGCACTGGCGGCTCGCCTACTGGGCGTATGCCGTGTGGTCGGTCGGCGGCACCGCCGTCCTGACCCCGGTGAGGGACGACCCGGACGCCGGCGACGTGGACGTGACGGTCTCCGACGACCCTGCCGTGATCGAGACGGCGGCTGGCGACCGGATCCTGGTCACCCTGGCCGCCCTGGCCCGCCGCGCCCCCGTCGCGGTTCCCGCGGGTGCGTTCGACGAGGCCGCGACCCTGGCGACGTATGCCGACCGGTTCGACGCGTGGGCGACCGCGGCCGACACGGACCCGGCACTGGTCGACGCCGCCGGCGAGACGGCATACGGGTCCCTCGTCCTGGACGCGTGCGCGGCGACCGACCTGCCCCCCGATGCCCGGGTCCACACGAGCACCGATGACCCGGCGACCTTCCTGCGTCAGCTGCTCGCCGCGTGGTCGGTCGACGGGTCGCTCGTCCTCTCGCGCGGCGCCGAGGGGCGCGACCTGACGTCGCGCCTGGCCAGCGAGGCCCTGACCCTCGACCTCCGGGCGGGCTGACCCATGGCGCTTCGGATCGTCGTCATCGGTGGCGGGATCGTCGGCCTGAGCGTCGCCCGACGGCTCCAGCTCGACCGACCCGACGCGCGAGTCACGGTGCTGGAGAAGGAGTTTCGCTGGGCTCAGCACCAGACGGGACGCAACTCCGGCGTCCTGCACTCCGGCCTCTACTACCCGCCGGGGTCGCTCAAGGTGCGGCTGTGCCGGACCGGCCGGGAGGCGACGATCGCCTTCGCCGAAGCACACGACATCCCGTATGCCGTGACCGGCAAGCTCGTCGTCGCCACCTCGCCCGAGGAGCTGCCGAGCCTGGCCCGCCTCGCCGAGCGCGGACGCGCGGGCGGCCTGACGGTCACCGAGCTCGGCCCCGAGCAGGTGCGCGAGCTGGAGCCGCACGTCAGCTGCCTCGCCGCCCTGCACGTCGCCGAGACCGGGATCGTCGACTTTCCCGGCGTGTGCCGGGCCCTCACCGTCGAGCTGGCGGCCGCGGGCGCGACCCTCGTCACCGGTGCGCAGGTCCTCTCGCGTCACCCGGCACGGGCGCGTTCCGGCGACGCCCCGGTCCTGCTCGACACGACGGCCGGCGAGGTCGCGGCCGACCTCGTCGTCAACTGCGCCGGGCTGCACGCAGACGCCCTGGCCCGCCGGCTCGGCGACGCGGAGGCGGTCGACGACGTGCGGATCATCCCGTTCCGCGGTGAGTACCACGACCTCGCGCCCCACGCCGCCGCGCTCGTCCGCGGACTGGTCTATCCCGTCCCGGACCCGGCGTTCCCGTTCCTCGGCGTGCACCTCACCCGCGGCATCGACGGCCACGTCCATGCCGGCCCCAACGCCGTCCTCGCGCTCGCCCGGGAGGGCTACCGCTGGCGCGAGGTGAACCCGCGCGACCTGGCCGGCGTCGCGGCATACGACGGCTTCTGGCGACTCGCCCGCGCGAACTGGCGGCCCGGGCTCCAGGAGATGGTCCGGTCGGTCTCCACCCACCGCTTCGGTGACAGCGTCCGCCGGATCCTGCCCGAGCTCGAGGACGGCGACCTGCTCCCCGCGGCGGCGGGCGTCCGGGCCCAGGCGGTGCGCCGGGACGGCGGCCTCGTCGACGACTTCCTCGTTCGCCGGGTCGGGGCGATCGTCCACGTCCTCAACGCTCCATCGCCGGCCGCCACGAGCGCCCCGGCCATCGCCACCCACATCGCCGGCCTCGCCCTCGGCTCCTGAGCGGAACCAGCCCGCCCGATGCGCGGATAGGGTGCTGGCCATGGACAAGGTCGTCTCCTCCCCCGCCGCCGCGATCGAGGGCATCGGCGACGGAGCCTCGCTCGCGGTCGGTGGGTTCGGGCTCTGCGGCATCCCCTCCGTGCTCATCGGGGCCATCCACGACGCGGGCACCACGGACCTCGAGGTCATCTCCAACAACTGCGGGGTTGACGACTGGGGTCTGGGAATCCTGTTGGCCGACAAGCGGATCCGTCGCATGGTCTCCTCCTACGTCGGCGAGAACAAGGAATTTGCTCGCCAGTACCTGCAGGGCGAGCTCGAGGTCGAGCTGACCCCCCAGGGCACTCTCGCCGAACGTCTGCGGGCCGGCGGAGCGGGCATCCCCGGCTTCTACACGATCACCGGCTCGGGCACCCAGATCGCCGAGGGCGGGCTGCCCTGGCGGTATGCCGCGGACGGCTCGGTGGCCGTGTCCTCACCGCCCAAGGAGACCAAGTCCTTCGACCTGGGCGACGGCCCGCGGGACTACGTCCTGGAGCGTTCGATCATCGCCGACTTCGGCCTGGTCCGAGCCTGGAAGGGTGACCGGCACGGCAACCTGGTCTTCCGGGAGAGCGCCCGCAACTTCAACCCGCTCGCCGCGATGGCCGGCCGGGTCACGGTGGCCGAGGTCGAGGAGCTCTACGACCCGGGCCAGCTCGACCCCGACGCGATCCACCTCCCCGGGATCTACGTCCAGCGGGTGCTACCACTCACTCCCGAGCAGGCTGCCGACAAGCGGATCGAGCGCCGTACGACCCGACCGGCCGACCCGGTCACCGACCGCACCACAGACCGTGCCACCGACAACCAGGACAGGCAGAGCTGACCGATGGCCCTCACCCGTGAGCAGATGGCCGCCCGGGCCGCCGCCGAGCTGTCTGACGGCGCCTACGTCAACCTCGGCATCGGCCTGCCGACCCTCGTCCCCAACTACGTCCCCGACGACGTCGAGATCGTGCTCCAGTCCGAGAACGGCATCCTCGGCGTCGGCGCCTACCCCGTCGAGGGCACCGAGGACCCCGACCTGATCAACGCCGGCAAGGAGACGGTCACCCTGCGCAAGGGCGCGAGCTTCTTCGACTCGGCGACCAGCTTCGGGATGATCCGCGGCGGCAAGGTGGACGCCGCGATCCTCGGTGCGATGCAGGTCTCCCAGACCGGCGACATCGCCAACTGGATGATCCCGGGCAAGATGGTCAAGGGCATGGGCGGGGCGATGGACCTCGTCCACGGGGCCAAGAAGGTCATCGTCCTCATGGAGCACGTCGCCAAGGACGGCAGCCACAAGATCGTCACCGAGTGCGACCTGCCGCTCACCGGTCAGCGGGTCGTCCAGCGGATCATCACCGACCTGTGCGTCATGGACGTCACGGCCGACGGTCTGGTCCTGCGCGAGCTCGCCGCCGGCGTCACCGAGGACGAGGTCAGGGCCGCGACCGGGCCCTCCTTCGCCGTTGACCTGTCCGAACCCGTTTAGACTCGCCGACGACCCAATCCAGACGACAGGGACTTCTCGATGCCCGACGAGCCAGCTGACCGCGGAACCGGGGCCGAGACGGCCGGCGCCGACTACGCCGAACGACTGCAGCGCCTCCAAGGGGCGAGGTGGAAGCAGCTGCTCGACGTCCAACGGCCCTACCGCTGGAACCTCCAACGCCTCGAGCTGGGTCGGGTGCTGGATGTCGGCTGCGGCATCGGCCGGATGCTGCGCGCCTTCGGTCCGGACAGTGTGGGCGTCGACCACAACGCCGACGCGATCGCCCTCGCCCGGCAGCAGGGCTACACGGCATACACGACCCAGGAGTTCCTCAGCGACCCGTCGCTCGCCGTTCCGGAGTCCTTCGACTCGATCCTGATGGCCCACCTCCTCGAGCACCTCGACGCGGGAATGGCTGAGCAGATCGTCCGCGACTACCTGCCGCTCGTCCGGCCCGGCGGCCGGCTCGTGGCGATCACGCCACAGGAGGTCGGCTACCGGAGCGACGCGACCCACGTTCGGTTCGTCGGGTTCGAGGAGGTCCGCCAGATCACCGACCGCCTCGGCCTGACGGTCGAGAAGACGTACTCCTTCCCGTTCCCGCGACCGGTCGGCAAGGCGTTCATCTACAACGAGTTCGTCACCGTGGCACGCGTGGGGCACGGCGGCCGGTGAGACGACCACCCGCCGGCGTCGCGTTCCACCGTCCGACGGGCTCGTGGTGACCGAGCCGGCATACGGGGTGGTCGTCCTCACCCAGGGCACCCGTCCCACGGACCTGGCCGCCGGTCTGGAGTCCGTCCTCGCCCAGCGCGGGGTGGACCTCGACGTCGTCGTGGTCGGCAACGGCTGGCCACCGGCCGGCCTGCCGCCAGCAGTCCACTCGGTGGCCCTGCCCGCTAACGTCGGGATCCCGGCCGGTCGCAACGCCGGCGTCCCGCACGTGTCCGGCGACCTGCTGCTCTTCCTCGACGACGATGCCCGGCTGCTCGACGACGACTTCCTGGCCGAGGCGGCTCGGCGGTTCGCGGCCGACCCGCTGCTCGGCGTCCTCCAGCCGCGCGTGGACGCACCGGACGGCGCCAGCCCGGCGCGGTGGATCCCAAGGGTGCGCAAGGGCTCGGCCACCGAGTCCTCCGCGGTGGTCAGCCTCTGGGAGGGGGTGCTCGTCGTCCGCCGTGCGGCCTTCGACGCGTCGGGCGGCTGGGGTGAGCCCTACTTCTACGCCCACGAGGGCATCGAGCTCGCCTGGCGGATCTGGGACGCCGGCTACACCGTCTGGTATGCCGGGGACCTGCGTTGCGAGCACCCGCCCATCGACCCCGAGCGGCACGACGACTACTACGTCAACAACGCCCGCAACAGGGTCTGGCTGGCTCGCCGGAACCTGCGGTGGCCGTTGTCCTGGGTCTATGTCGGTTCCTGGACCGCCGTCCAGCTGGCGCGGTCCCTGCCCACGGCCCGCGGTCGCCGGACGCTCCGCCCCTGGCTGAGCGGCTGGGTCACCGGCCTGCGGGCGGACCCCGGGGGGCGACGGCCCCTGCGATGGTCGACGGTCCTTCGCATGACCCGCGCAGCTCGGCCGCCGGTCATCTGAGCTCCCCTGCGCCGTAAAGGAATCCGGCGCGACCTCAGGTGCGGACGACGTCCTCGATGGCCTCGAGGAACCGGGTGATGCTCGCCCCGGGGGTCGTGTCGCCGAAGTGGTACTCCACGAGCTCGGGCCAGGTCGGGTCCGGCGCCCCCAGCACGGTGCGGATCTGCCGGACGACGTCGCCGGCCCCGTCAGCACGAAGCCTGGTAGCTCGCTCCGACAGCCGGCCCGGTGTCGGCCGGGCGAACGGGTCGGTCGGGACGGTGAGGAGCATCGGCTTCCCGGTGGCCAGCCAGTCATAGGCGACCGAGGAGATGTCCACCACGGCGACGTCGGCTGCGTTCAGCTGCCAGCCGTAGGCCCCGTCGTCGACGACGTGAGGTGCGCCGGCTTCGCCGATCCGCTGCCGCAGTGCGGCATCGGCCTCGGCAAACGCGGGCGAAGACGTACCGGTGAGGGGGTGGGGCCGGTAGACCAGTCGGATGTCGGGGTCCGCGAGGGCCGCATCGACCAGCGCCCGGCCGTGGGACACCACCGTCCCGAAGGCCATGCTCGGCAGGCCCCCCTCCCACGTCGGCGCGTACAGCAGGGTCGTGCGGCCCCCCGCGTCCGGGGTTCCCGGTGGCGGGGCCGCGCTCGCCTCGCCGTGGTCCAGGTTCGGACGCCCGACCATCGGTGCGCGGACCGCGGCGTCGAACAACGGCAGTGCCGCCGACAGCCGGTCCTGGCCGGCTCGCCCCGCAACGAAGCAGTAGTCGTAGGCCATGTTCTGGTGCGAGGCGCTCGCGCCCTTGTCGCTCTCACCGTGCCCGAGGTAGACGTGCACCGTCTCGGGATATCGCAGCATCCGGAAGTTGGGCTCCCGGTGGTTGACGTAGAGGACGACCGCCGGTCGGCGCTCGGTGACGAGGCGTTCCAGCTGCGCCCCACGGGGGGCGTAGAGCACCGGCAGGCCGGTCCGCTCGGTGACCAGGCGGCCGATGTCAGGGCGGGTGACGAGGACGACGACAGGCCGGGTCTCGGCCAGCCGGGAGAGGGGGTACTGCCACTGCTCCAGCTGGTAGATCTCGGCCGGGACGGCTGCGAAGTGGACGACCACCGCACCCTCCGGCACCGCCTCGACGGGCATCGTCGCGCGGGCGTATGCCGGCCCGCGCAGGCGGTTGCCGAGTGCCTGAGCAGCCCTTCGAGCACGCGCCCGGTCCAGCCTCATGCCGGGGCCTGCAGCCTGCTCGACGCCATGATGGTGAGGAAGTGGCCGATGACGACCAGCACCGACACGGGGGCGATCACCCGGACCAGCCACTGGGCGGCGACGAGCGAGGCGTTGTCGACGCCCACGGCATACGCGACGAGGGTCACGACGAGGATGAGAAGGCTCATCTCGACCGAGTGGAAGATCCGGTGGAAGGGCAGGAACCGGGCCAGCCGGCGCAGCCGGGCGACGAGGCCGGGGCGAGGCTGGGACTCCCCGCGGGACTCGCCGAGCCGAGGCAGGCCGTTGAAGGCGCGCGCGACGTGGACCATGTCGTTGAGGGCCTTGTTGAGCAGGACCGCGACCGCGATGACCAGCCCGAGGGTCGACCAGCCGTAGTGGTGGGGCAGGCCACCAAGGCCGCCGGCCGCGCGGATCCCGAGTCCGATGGGCAGGAAGGACTCGGCGAGGTAGTGACCGACCTTGTCCAGGAAGATCCCGGCCGGGCTGAAGGTCTGGCGCCAGCGCGCCACCTCACCGTCGGCCGCGTCGATGAGCATCTGGAGCTGGGTGAGCAGCGCGGCGAGGATGACGCCCCACACGCCCGGAATGAGCAGGGCCACCCCCGCGCTGGCCCCGGCGATGATCATCAAACCGGTCACCGCGTTGGCCGAGAAGCCCAGCCGAACGAGCGGCAGGGAGAGGTAGGGGGAGATGTCGCGCTGGTAGAGGTCGCCGAGCCAGTGCTCGGAGGACGCGCGGCCCCGGATCTCCGGCGGCTGGGCGACGGCCCGGTAGTCCGCCAGCGACGGCCGTGCGGGTCGCTGCGACGGCCCCGGCCCGCCCACGGTCACAAGCCCGACTCGCTGTCCCGGTTGTAGTGCGCCAGCACCTCGCTCATCTCGCCGTCACCAACGACCTGACCGGCGCGCAGGTAGAGGCCGCGCTTGCAGAAGCGGGTCAGGTCGGGCTCGTTGTGGCTCACGAGGAAGAGGGTGCGGCCCTGGTCCAGCAGGGACTCCATCCGGGTGTAGCACTTCTCCTTGAAGGCCTTGTCGCCCACCGCCAGCACCTCGTCGACGAGCAGGATCGGCTCGTCCAGTGTGGTGATGACGGCAAAGCCGAGGCGGACCTGCATCCCGGAGGAGAAGTGCCGGAACGGCGTGTCCAACGCGGCGCGCACCTGTGGGCCGGCGAAGTCGACGATCTCGTCGAACCGCTCGTCGATGATGTCCCGGGACAGTCCGTGCAGGCCGCCCGTCAGGTAGATGTTGTCCCGGGCGGTCAGCTCCCCGATGAAGCCCCCGGTCAGCTCGATGAGCGGTGCCACCCCCTCGCGGACCGTGACCGTCCCTTCGTCGGGGATGAGGACCCCGGCGATCATCTTGAGCAGCGTGCTCTTGCCGCCACCGTTGGCACCGATCAGCCCGACCGCCTCGCCCTTGCAGACCGAGACGCTGACGTCCTTGAGCGCCCAGAACATCTCCGAGCTGTGCGTCGTGCCCTGCCGGAACACCATCTCGCGGAGGGACAGCCGCCGCTTGCGCGAGCGGTAGAACTCGATGCCGAGGTTCTCGGTGCGAATGATCGGCTCGACCATCACTCAGATCTCCTTGAGGACGGCGCGCTCGAGGCGACCGAAGGACCAGACACCCGCGACGAGGATGACGACGGTGACGACCAGCCCGACCCACACCGACTCCCACCGGACCTTCTCACTGAAGAAGCCGGCACGCATCAGCTCGAGCACACCGGTCAGCGGGTTGGCCCACAGGAACTTCTCCCATTCCTTGGGGACCTTCTGGACGGCATACACGATGGGGGTGAAGTAGAACGCCATCCGCAGGAAGATCCGGATGACCCGCTGGGTGTCCGTCACGAGCGCCGTGACCGGGGCGAGGAGCAGCCCGCACCCGATGAGCAGGACGAACTCCATGATCATCCCCAGCGGGAAGTAGAGGAGGCGCCAGTTGAAGTCCACCTTGCCCTGCACGCCGTAGGCGACCGCGAAGGCGGCCAGGACCGGCAGCGAGAGGAGGTACTCGATGCCCTTGGCGATGATCACCCGGACCACCCAGATCTCCCGCGGCAGGTTCGTCGAGCGGACCAGCTTGGCCTCCATGAGCAGGGCCCTGGACGCGTCGGTGATGGCGGCCGAGAAGAACTGCCAGCCGAGCAGGCCGATCACGAGGAAGAGGAAGTACGGCTTGTGGCCCACGTCCCCCCGGTGGAAGATCCCCACGAAGACGATGAAGTAGATCGTCGACATAGCGAGCGGGTCCAGGACGGTCCACACATAGCCCAGCCAGCTGCGGGCGTACCGGATCTTGAGGTCGCGCAGTACGAGCGTCCACAGGATCTGTCGGAGCTGCCACAGACGTGCCGTCTTGGCCACGACGTTCACCGGACACCAACTTCCTGCTCGACAAACGGTCCGCGACCTGGGCACCAGACCCGCCGGACGCGTCAGGAAGCATACGACAGGCACCCGCGGTTCAAGGGGAGGTCACGGGAGCTCGCCAGCGCCGGCTCCTTCAGCGGCTGCGCTAGCCTGAGCCGTCCCCGACCGTCGTCCCGGAAGGCACTCCTCCCCAATGTCTGACCACACCCACACCGTTGCCGTCGTCCTCGCGGGCGGCACGGGGTCCAGGGTCGGGTTGGCCATCCCCAAGCAGCTGCTCAAGATCGCCGGCAAGACGGTCCTGGAGCACACCCTCGACGTCTTCGCCGACGCCGACGGGATCGACGAGATCTTCCTGCTCATGCATCCGGACCACCTGGCCGACGCGCAGCGGATCGCGGCCAACTACCCCCGGATCACCAAGGTGATCGCGGGCGGCGCCACCCGCAACGAGACCACGTCCCTGGCGCTCACGGCCCTGACCGACCTGGGCCACGACGACTGTCTCGTCCTCTTCCACGACGCCGTCCGACCGCTCCTGGACCACCGGATCATCCAGGACGTCGTCGACGCCCTGCAGACGCACGACGCCGTCGACGTGGCGATCCCCTCGGCCGACACCGTCGTGGTCATCGACGACGACAACGTGATCACCGACATCCCGGACCGGGGTTACCTGCGCCGGGGCCAGACGCCTCAGGCGTTCCGGCTCTCGACGATCCGCGCGGCATACGAGAAGGCCTGGCAGGACCCCCACTTCGCCGCGACCGACGACTGCTCGGTGGTCCTGCGCTACTCCCCCGAGGTGCCGATCTTCGTCGTCGACGGCTCCGAGCAGAACATGAAGATCACCCATCCGATCGACGTCTTCATCGCGGACAAGCTCTTCCAGATCGGGTCCACCGCCGCGCCGCCGCCGGGCACCGCTCAGGAGTACGCCGCCGCCCTCGAGGGCAAGGTGGTCGTCGTCCTGGGCGGCAGCTACGGGATCGGCGCCGACATCGCCGACCTGGCCACCGCCTCCGGCGCCACCGTGCACAGCTTCAGCCGGTCCCAGACGGACACCCACGTCGAGCGGGTCGAGGACGTCGAAGCCGCCCTGCAGGCGGCCCACGACGCGAGCGGCCGGATCGACTACATCGTGGTCACCGCCGGGGTGCTTCGCCGCGGCCCCATCGCCGAGGTCCCGATCGAGGACATCCTGGACAGCATCCGGGTCAACTACATCGCGCCCGTCGCCGCTGCGCGTTGCGGCCTGCGCTACCTCAAGGAGACCCGCGGCCAGCTGCTCTTCTTCACCTCCAGCTCCTACACGCGAGGGCGGGCCGACTACTCGATCTACAGCTCGACCAAGGCTGCCGTCGTCAACCTGACCCAGGCCCTGGCCGACGAGTGGTCCGCTCTCGGGGTGCGCGTCAACTGCATCAACCCCGAGCGGACGTCCACCCCGATGCGGACCAAGGCCTTCGGCGAGGAACCGGCCGGCTCGCTGCTGACCAGCCAGGCGGTGGCGCTCACCTCGATCGACGTCCTGCTGTCCGCCCTGACCGGCCACGTCATCGACGTCCGCCGGGTCGAGCCGGGCAGCACCGGGATGTCCCGCACCGAGCGTGAGGCCGCGCGCATCGCCGCTGCGCTGGCCGAGACCGGCGACGACCTCGCCGACACCGCCGTCTGAGGCGGACACCCCGCGCAGCATCGTCCCCGAGTCCGTCACCGGGTTGCCGACCCGGTCCCCGATCGGCGCTACCGTCCTGCTCGCCGTGGCCGCGACCCAGCTGGGTGTCATCGTCGCGGCCGTCAACGGCTCCCCCTCTGGTTCACCGTTGCCGCTGCGCTGCGCTCGCGGCATACGCGATCCCGTTGACCCGGGGCGCCCTGTTGTTCCCCGACACCCCTCTGCAGCGCCGGATCCGGCGTCCGATCGAGGTGCGCAACATCTCGTTGCCCCGGATCGGCCGTGAGCCGCGAGAGGTGCCGCTGCCGTAGGTGACGACGGGCGTCGTCGGCGCCGTGCCGACCACGTCGGCTCGATCCTTCGTCGGCTCGATCGGGGCGATCAGCGGGCACTACTGGCCGTTCCTGGTCGTCACGGTGCTCTAGGTCGTCGTCTTCGGCCTCTGGGCGGCTGGGGCACGGTGGCGCTCCTGCCGGCCCGCCGGGAGGCGCCACGGGACCGGTACCGGCGCAAGGTCGTGGAGTACGTCCAGAGCCGGCGGCCGGAGGTGGCGTTCTCCTCCAGCGGCCCCGTCGACGCCATCTACCAGGCCAACATATGGCTACCCGTCCTGGAGCAGCTCGACCTCCGGGTGCTCGTCGTGCTGCGCGAGCGCCCGAGCCTGGACGGGCCGGCCCCCACGACCCTTCCCGTCGTCGCGATCCCCACCGCGGTCGACCTGACGAACTTCCGGCTGCCGACCGTGCGGGTGGCCTTCTATGCCGCGCACGTCGGCAGTACATCCACCTGCAGCGCGAGCCGCGCATGAAGCACGTCTTCATCGGGCACGGGCGAGACCCGTCCCTCAGCTGTGGGCGCTCAGCGGGGCGGCCCGTACTTCTCGAGCTGGAGGGCCAGGTCCGCACGGGTCGCGGCCAGTCCGATCTGCAGCGGGGTGATCGAGCGCCGGTCGACCTCGGGGTAGACGACAGAGCGGAGGGCCAGGTTGAGCGCCTGGACCGCGGCGGCCGGGCGGGAGGCGAGGACCAGCCGGGGCTTGTGCCGCACGACCGACCGGAGCACCCCGATGAGGTGCGCGATGCTGACCGCTCGGCCGGACGCGAGGACCTTGGTCCGGACCAGGCCTGGAGCACTGACCGCTGCCTCGGCGCGCAAGGCGTCCAGGCCGGCGAGGACCAGGTCGGCGCAGTCCGGGGCGTAGAGGTAGTCCCGGATCGTGTCGAGCGGCACGTAGATCGACAGCGGCCGGGCGAGCAGGTCGTGCCAGCACAGCTGGGAGATCAGGCCCTGCGCTTTCGCGAGGTTCTGGCCGGGTCCGTAGAGGTTGGCGATCCGGCCGGCGAGGCTCGCGACCCCCGTATCGGTGCTCCACGCGGCGAGCGCACCTTCGGCCGCCAGCTTTGCCTCGCCGTATGCCGCGAGCGGCCGGACCGGGGACCGTTCGTCGTGCGGTGGAGCGGGCACCCCGGCATACACGCCACCGGCGCTGGAGGAGAAGAAGACGGCTCCGCGGGCGGGCTCGGCGCGCGCGTCGGTCATGGCGTCGGCGATGGAGTCCAACGCTCCCCGGAAGACGTCGACCTCGTCCTCGAGGCTGGACCTGGTCGCGGAGGTGACGCCGGCACCCGCCGCCCAGACCACCTGCCAGGGCCGGTCCCGGGCTGCGTCGAGCAACCGGTGGGCCGTGGCTGCCAGGGCGGACCCGGCTTCGGGGCTGCCCCACGGGATGTCGTCGCCGACGAAGCGGTTGCCGGCGACCTCGAGGCTGCGGGTCAGGTGTTGGCCGAGGAGACCGCCGGCGCCGACGACCCAGGTGAGCGGTCGGGGCTGCGCCGGCGAGAGCGTCACGTGCGGCCGAGCGGCCCGGCTTTGGGATCGCTCACGATGACATAGATCGGCTTGCCCATCGCCATGTTGACGGCGACACCGATGTACTCGGCGATCACGCCCAGAGAGAACAGGATGAGGCCGGTGCCGAGGAGCTGGACGACGATCGAGGACGTCCAGCCCTGGGGGACGGTGGCGTTCGTGGCGGTCGCGATGACCAGGTACACCGCCGCCGCGACTCCGAAGACGGCGATGAGGACGCCCAGACCGCTGACGATCCGCAGCCCCCGCGTGCCGCTGGAGAGCACGAGCCGCCAGAAGTGGGAGAGGAGCCGCCTAAGCGAGTAGCCCGAGGGACGGTCCTCCGAGCGCAGCTCCACCGGGCAGAACGCCGCGGAACCGGCGATCCACTGGAGGGCGATGTCGAGGTAGACCCCGGCTCCGGCATACGCCGCGACGCTCCGGCCGACCTCGCCGAGGATCAGGCGGTAGCTCTGGAAGGAGGCCTGGGCACCTTGGGACAGGATCGACCCGAACACCCACTTGGCGCCCTTGGACGCTGCGTTCCGCAGGAAGCCGTGCGGCGGCAGGTTGGTCGGGTCCGCGTAGACCACCTGGGCCTGCTCGCGCAGCGCCATGTCGAGGAAGGCACCCATGTCGGCCGGGTCGTGCTGACCGTCCTCGTCGAGGGTGACGATCCAGTCACCGGTGGAGGAGGCCATGCCGGCGAGGGTCGCCGGATGCTGGCCGTAGTTGCGGCTCAGCCACACCGGTCGGACGAAGTCGTAGGTCGCCTGGAGGTCGCGGATGGTCTGGTCGGACCCGTCCGGGCCGTTGTCGTGGACGAGGAGGAGCTCGGTGACGACGAAGGGATGCCCGTCGGGTGTCGTGCTCGGAGTGGCGTATGCCGCGACCTCGGCCGCGACGTGCGGCAGGGTCTTCTCGCCCTGGTAGACCGGAATCACCACCGAGATCCGATGAGCCTGGGGGGGCGGTTCCACAGCGTTCACCACGGCGGGAACCTTATCCCATCGCCCCGGGGAAACCCGGTCACTCCGCGGCGTGCATGCGCCGCCCGACCCACAGATAGGCGAGCCGCCGCTGGACCGCGGTGAGCCGGGCACGGGCGTCACCGACGACCAGGTCCCGTCGGGAGAGGACACCGGGATTGCGAGCGGCCAAGGCGTGGTGGAAGCCGATCACCTGGTCGGACTGGCTCTTGGCCAGGTTGACGCTCCACTGGCCGGCGCTCAGCCGGAAGTGGGCGAGCGAGCGGTCGACTCCGTAGAAGTCGCCCCGCGCGAGGACGTCGCAGTACGTCTGCTGGTCGATGACGTAGGGGTGGTCGGCCTTCCACCCGCCGGCGGCCGTGAACGCTGCCCGGTCGAAGAGCACGCAGGCCGGTTCACCGAAGATGTTGGCGCCCGCGACGACGGTGCGGCGCATCGCGGTGCGGCCCGGACGCCGCCCGGTCATGCCGGCCAGCCCACGAGCCCGGATGACGACGTTGCCGCGGGCGTCGATCAGGTCCCGCTTGGCCGACACCATGACGATGCCGGGGGCCGAGTCGATGGCGGCGACCTGAACGGCCAGACAGTCCGGCTCGATGATGTCGTCACCGCAGACGAGCTTGAGCAGCTCGCCGCTGGCCTCGGCCGTGACCGCCAGCCAGTTCGCGGGCGCCCCACCGCCGCTCGGCGTCTGGAAGAGCCGGACCCGCGGGTCCGAAGCAAAGCGCTGCAAGAGGTCCCAGGTGTCATCGGTGGAGGAGTGGTCGGAGATGACCAGCTCGAAGTCGGCAAAGGTCTGGGCCAGGACCGACTCGACTGTCGCCTCGATGAAGTCGGCGTTGTTGTAGGACGGGATGACGACGGAGACGCGGGGGCTCACGGATGTACCTCGGGCTGGTCGGGGGAAGGCGTGCGACGGAAGGAGAAGTACTTGTGGCCGAACCAGCTGATCGCCGTCGTCGCGACGAGGACGACGAGCTGGCTCACGATCGGGGTGAGGTGACCCACCTCGACGAGGAGCGGAAGCAGTGCCGCATTGACACCGAGGGAGACCAGGTAGACCGACTCGAAGCGGGCGAGGTCAGCCAGGACGTGGCCGCGGACGCGGAAGACGAGATGTCGGTACAGCCAGAACGCACAGAGCACGGCGACGACGTGCGCGCAGCCCAGGGTCACCATGTAGCCGTAGCGGCCGGCGTGCCGCCCGACGAAGTGCTGGAAGAAGACGAAGGCGACGAACCCGATGGCCGTGTTGAGGCCGCCGACGATGAGGAAGGCCAGGCGCTGGTCCTTGACCACCGACAGCAGCGGACCTGGCGGCCCCTGCACACCCGGCGGCGCGTCGGCCGGGGTGCCTTGGGCCGACGCCTCGGCGCTGGGCGGGTCGGTCACGGTGCTCCTCGGTCGAAGGACCGCCGGTCAGCCGACGGTCGTCTGGGTGAACACTCGCCGGCAGCAGGCGCGCTCGAGGGCGCTATCAGGACGTGGTCTCCGGGTCGCGAGTCGGTCGCCAGCCTACAAGCGGACCGCCGTACACTCGGAAATCATGGCGTCACCTCCGGACCATGCCCCCGGCCTCTCGACCGGTGAGGGAGCGACCTCGTCCAGCATGGCCGCCGAGCCGCCGGGCCGCGCCGAGGACAAGCTCCGGGGGTGGCTCTGGTACCTCGCCGCCGTCGTGACGACGCTCGCGATCCTCGCCATCCCGCTGTTCGCGTCCCGTCGCTACTACTTCTACGGTGACACCCAGATCGGCTCCTTCGGCCAGTGGTACCACTTCGGCCAGTCGCTCCTCGAGGGCCGGTGGCCCTACCTCGACCTGGGCGGCTGGCGCGGTGGCAACGCGGCGGCCGAGGGCCAGGTCGGCCTGTTCAACCCCGTCATCATGGCCATCGCCGTGCTGTCGACCAAGACGTCGAGCGCGCTCGCCTTCGCGACCGCCGTCAAGGTGGGCACGGCGCTGTTCGGGATGAGCGGCGTCTACGTCCTCGCCCGGCAGTTCCGGGTCGCTCCGCCCTGGGCCTACGTCGCCGCCACGGCCACCCTGCTCGGTGGCGTGACCCAGTACCTGGACCTCGCGACCTGGATGACCGGCCTGGAGGTCTGGGCTCTCGTCCCGTGGTGCTGGTGGGCGATCCGCCGCACGATGACCAACCGGGCCAACCCGGCGCTCGCGCTGGTCTTCTGCTATCTCATGGTCTCCATCGGCTATGTCTACGGGACCATCTACCTGGTCCTGGTGTTCGTCGCCTGCCTCGTCGACGGCTACCGTCTCCACGGCAAAGGCGCGGTGCTGCGGGTTCTCGGGATGGGGGTCTGCGCCGGGCTGCTCACGCTCACCGTGTACCTCCCGGGCGTCCTCACCGCACCGGTCACCGCTCGCAACGGGCTGGCGATCACCAACGACAACTCGCTGGCCGTCCAGGTCAGCAACTACTTCGCCTCGATGATCCCGGCGACCGAGATCCCGGCGAACGGCATCGCCCGCTCGGCGAACCCGGTCGGCTACATCGCGTGGTTCCTCCCACTCCTTGCCTTCGTCGACCGGCGCCGGATCAGGGCTGCCCTGCGCCCGATGACCGGGATGATCCTGGTCCTCGTCGTCTTCGCCATGTGGTCGGTGGGCCCCACGATCGTCGGCCCGCTGCGCTACCCCGCCCGCGTGATGCCGATCGTCGCGATGTGCGCCATCCTGCTCACCGTCGTCCTCATCGACCGGGCCAGCACAGCCCCCCGGCGCGGCCGGCTCTTCGCGGCCCTGGCCACGGTCGTGGTCGGCGCCTACCTCGGCACCACCCGGGCCGTGTGGCACGCCATCCCGGTGCTCATCCAGATGGCCCTCATCCTCGGGGGCGTGGTCCTCGTCTGGGGAGCATGGCGCATGCTGTCCAAGGGTGGCCGGACCGGCCGGTTCGGCTCAGTCGGAGCCGGCACCTGCGCCGTCATCGTGGCGGTGTTCGGCGTGGGTCTGTCGGCGGAGCAGCACATCGTCACACCACTGCCCGCCTCGACGAACCGGAACATGCCGGCCGATGTGGCCGACTACGCGCCCGTGCTCGCGGACGCCAAGGGCGACGTCATGGTCATCGGCGACCAGCGGACCTACCTGCAGAAGCACCCGGACGCCGCCGCCGACATCCTCATCGGGTCCTCGTGGTACCTCACCGACCGCGAGGTCTCCAACAGCTACTCCACCATCAGCTTCCGCACCTACATGAACCGCTACTGCATCGGCATCGTCGGAGCGACCTGCCGGGGAGCAGCCGCGACGCTGGCGTCCACCGAGCCGACGACGGGTCTGCCGCGTGCCGACCTGCTGTCCCTGAGCACGCTGCTCATCTTCAAGCCCACGACCGGGACCGTCGGCGAGAAGTCCCCACCGCCTGGCTGGCACGTCGCCAAGGTCAACGACCTGGTCGTCATGTGGGTCCGGGACAAGCCGCTGCCTACCGCGGGTGGCGTCGTCCACACGTCGACCGGTACGACGGTCACCGAAGTGCGTCGCGACGACAACGCCGCGACGATCCGGGTGGACCAGGTGCCGAGCAGCGGCGGCACCGTGACGTTCAGCCGCCTCGCGTGGCCGGGCTACAAGGTGGACGGCGGAGCGCGGCTCGCGACACCCGTCGACCAGTACCTCCTGACCATCGACGTCCCCGGCTCTGCGGTCGGCAGGACCGTCACCGTCCGGTTCGCGCCGCCGGGCTTCGCGCTGGAGATGGGAGCGTGGGCCCTGAGCGTCCTCGCCTCGGTCCTCTGGGTGGTCGTGGCCGCGGTCCGACGACGCCGAGAACACAGCGGGCGCCCGCTCGCTGCCGCGCCCCCCGCACCCTCCGAACCCGTCGCCGAGTCGGCGCTGGCATGACGTCCCAGAGGGGCGTTTGGGGTGGTGCCTCGGAACCGCCGTGTCGGCCGTGCTCGTCAGGCTCATCCCCCTGCACTGGGAGCCGCGCCACGCCTTCTACGGCGACACCCAGGTCGGCGCCTTCGGAGTCTGGTCCCCACCTCGGCCACGACCTGCTGACCGGCCACTGGCCGCTGCTACCTCGGCGTCATCCTGCTGGCGTGCCTCCTGGACGTGGCGCTCGCCGAGAGCCCGAGAGGTCTGCTCACCTGCGCAGCGGCCTTGGACACCCTCTTCGGAGTGGTCCCCGGGACGGGACGTACCCGGGTCGATCTGATATCGGTCAGCACGATCCTCGTCTTCAGGCCCAACCTCCCCGCCACGGCCGACCGTGTCCCACCAGCCGGCTCGAGCGTGGTGAAGTCGACGCCGCTCATCGTGCTCTGGCCCCTGGGCCACGGGCAGTGGGCTCGGCGTCGGCGGCTCAGGCGGGAGCCGGCGCCGCCGGAATGACCGTCGGGAGCGCTTGGGTGAGCGCTTCCTGCCAGGGGCGCGGAGCGGTGAGGCCTGCGGCGGCCCAGCGGTCGTGACCGAGGACGCTGTAGGCCGGTCGAGGAGCGGGCAGCGGGTACTCCGCCGTCGTGATCGCCCGGACCCGCTCCGGATCCAGGCCCAGCCGCTCGAAGATGGCCTTGGCGAACCCGGCCCAGGAGACCTCGCCCGCGTTCGTGGCGTGGAACGGCCCGCTCTGACCTGACTCGACGAGAGCGACGATCGCCTGGCCGACGTCGACGGTCCACGTCGGCTGTCCGACCTGGTCGCCGACCACGGTGAGGAGCTCGCGCTCGCCCGCGAGTCGGGCCATCGTCCTGGCGAAGTTGCCACCGTGTGCCCCGTAGAGCCAGGCGACCCGGACGACGAGGGCCTCGGGGTCGATGGACCGCACCGCCCACTCCCCCGCGGCCTTGGTCCGGCCGTAGGCCGATCGCGGTGCGAGGGGCGCGTCCTCGGCATACGGGGTGGTCGCATCGCCGCCGAAGACGTAGTCGGTCGAGACGTGCACGAGGCGCGCCCCTGCGGCGACCGCGGCGTGGGCGAGGTTGGCCGCCGCGATCGCGTTGGTCGCGAAGGCCTCGGCCTCCTCGGACTCGGCCCGGTCCACGGCGGTGTATGCCGCGCAGTTGACGACCACGTCGTGTCCGGGGGCAGCCGCGACGCACGCCTGCGGGTCGAGCAGGTCCAGGTCGTCGCGGGTGACCGCGGTGACCTCGTGACCGGTATCGCGCAGAATGGCGACCAGGTCTGTGCCGAGCATCCCGGCGGCCCCGGTCACGAGCCAGCGACGTGTGGTCACCTGGCCACCACGGACTGGGTCTGCGCGTACTTGGCCTCGGTCGCGTCCTTCATCGGCCGCCACCACGCCTCGTTGGCGACGTACCAGTCGACGGTCGCCTGCAGCCCCTCCCGGAAGTTGCGGTAGGTCGGCGTCCAGCCCAGCTCGGTGCGCAGCCGCCCGGCTTCGATCGCGTAGCGCAGATCATGGCCGGCCCGGTCGGTGACGTGGTCGTAGGCGTCCGGCGACTGGCCCATGAGCTCCAGGATGAGCCGGACGACGTCGCGGTTGTTGACCTCGCCGTCGGCCCCGATGAGGTAGGTCTCACCGATCTGCCCCTTGTCGATGATGGTCCACACCGCACTGTTGTGGTCGTCGACGTGGATCCAGTCGCGGACGTTGAGGCCCTCGCCGTAGAGCTTGGGCCGCACCCCGTCGACGACGTTGGTGATCTGGCGCGGGATGAACTTCTCGACGTGCTGGCGAGGGCCGTAGTTGTTCGAGCAGTTCGAGATGGTGGCACGCAGCCCGAACGAGCGGACCCACGCGCGGACGAGCAGGTCCGAGCCGGCCTTGGTCGAGGAGTACGGGCTGGACGGGTTGTAGGGGGTGTCCTCGGTGAACTTCTTCGGGTCGTCCAGCTCCAGGTCGCCGTAGACCTCGTCGGTGGAGATGTGGTGGTAGCGCACGTCGTGGCGGCGAGCCGCCTCGATCAGGTTGTAGGTGCCGATCAGGTTGGTCTGGACGAACGGGCTGGGGTCGGCCAGGGAGTTGTCGTTGTGCGACTCGGCCGCGAAGTGGACGACGAGGTCGGCGGCGGCGACGAGCGGGTCGACCACGGCCGCATCGGCGATGTCGCCCTCGACGAACCGGATCCGGTCCAGGACTCCGTCGAGCGAGGCGAGGGTCCCGGCATACGTCAGGGCATCGAGGACCGTGACCTCGACGTCGGGCCGCGTCGCGAGGGTGAGGTGGACGAAGTTGGAGCCGATGAACCCGGCACCGCCGGTGACGAGGATATTCATGGCGCCAAGGCTACCGAGCGGCAGCAAACCGGCCGTCCGCCAGTCGCTAGGCTCACCGGCATGAAGGGAATCATCCTCGCCGGCGGGTCAGGCACTCGGCTGCACCCGATCACCCGCGGGATCAGCAAGCAGCTCATGCCGATCTACGACAAGCCGATGGTCTACTACCCGCTCTCGACGCTCATGATGGCCGGGACGCGCGAGGTGCTCGTCATCACCACCCCGCAGGACCTCGAGCAGTTCGAACGCCTCCTCGGTGACGGGTCGGACTGGGGCATGGAGATCTCGTATGCCGTGCAGCCCAGCCCGGACGGCCTGGCCCAGGCGTTCATCATCGGCGAGGAGTTCATCGGCGAGGACTCGGTCGCCCTCGTGCTCGGCGACAACATCTTCTACGGCAGCGGCCTGGGCACGGCGCTGCGCTCGATGACCGACGTGACCGGTGGTCACGTGTTCGCCTACCACGTGGCCGAGCCATCGGCATACGGCGTCGTCGAGTTCGCCCCCGACGGCACCGTCCTGTCGATCGAGGAGAAGCCGGACCGGCCCAAGAGCAACTTCGCCGTCCCGGGTCTGTACTTCTACGACAACGACGTGATCGGCATCGCCAAGGCGCTGCAGCCCAGCCCGCGTGGGGAGCTGGAGATCACCGGCATCAACGACGCCTACCTGACCCGCGGCGCCCTCCGGGTCACCGTGCTGCCACGGGGCATCGCCTGGCTGGACACGGGGACCTTCGAGGGGCTGATGGAAGCCAGCTCCTTCGTCCATGTCGTCGAGCAGCGGCAGGGCCTGAAGATCGGCTGCGTCGAGGAGATCGCCTGGCGCAACGGCTGGATCTCCGACGAGCAGCTGCGTGCGCTCGGCGAGGCGCAGACCAAGTCCGGCTACGGCACCTACCTCACCGGCCTCCTGGGCGAGGACAGGGGCACCCTGTGAACATGCAGTTCCGCGACCTCGCGGTCGCCGGCGCCCTCGAGGTGACCCCCAAGCAGTTCAGCGACGACCGCGGCAGCTTCGCCGAGGGCTTCCGCATCGACCACCTGGCCGAGCGGATCGGTCACGAGCTCATCGTCCGGCAGACCAACCTGTCGGTGTCCGTTGCCGGGGCGCTGCGCGGTCTCCACTACGCCGACGTCCCGCCGTCCCAGGCCAAGTACGTCACGGCCACGAGCGGGGTGTTCCTCGACATCGTCGTCGACATCCGCACCGGCTCCCCGACCTACGGCGCGGTCGACGCGGTCCGCCTCGACACCGCCGACCGCCGAGCGGTCTACGTCCCCGAGGGCGTCGGCCATCTCCTCGCCTGCCTGGAGGCCGGCACGGCGATCTACCTGTGCTCCGAGGTCTTCAACCCGGTCGCTGAGCGAGGCATCAACCCGCTCGACCCGGAGCTGAACCTCCCGCTGCCGCAAGGGTTCGCACCGATCGTGTCGCCCAAGGACGAGCAGGCGCCGACGCTCGCCGAGGCCGGGGCGGCGGGCCTGCTGCCGACGTATGCCGCATGCACGGCCTACTCGAAGGCTCTCGCCGAGCGGTCATCCGGGGGCGCGTGATCGGCTCGACCGCAGCCACCGGTGCATCGGGGAGACCAGGGGGCCGACCTACACTTCACGCCATGTCCGTCCCTGTCAGCGCACTTCCGTCCGACCGCAGGCCGCGAGAAACCAGATGGGTCGTCGCCACCCTCGTCACCACCGTAGGCGTCATGGCCGTGCCGCTGTTCTGGTACGGCCGCTACTACTTCGTCGGTGACACCCAGAGTGGAGCCTTCCCCCAGTGGTACTACTACGGCAAGCAGCTCTTGTCCGGGCACTGGCCGGTCCTCAACCTGTGGGGCTGGCGCGGCGGTAACAACGTCGCCGAGGGCCAGCTCGGCCTGTTCAGCCCGGTCCAGATCCTGCTGTCGGTCAGCGCTTCCATGGCCCGCGACGCCGTGGTCTTCTCGACCATCGCCAAGACCTTGGCTGCGGTGGTCGCCGCGCTGGGCGGGTACGCCCTGGCCCGCAGCTACGACCTGAAGCCGGCGTTCGCCTACGTCGTCGGCTCGACGATCGTCCTCGGCGGGGAGATGCAGTACCTCGACATGCCGTCCTGGGTGACCGGCGTGCTCGTCTGGGCGATCCTGCCGTGGGCGTGGTGGGGCGTCCGACGGCTCATGATCCAGCGGGCCAACCCGCTGCTCGCCTTCGTGGCCTGCGTGCTGATCGTCACGATCGGCTACGTGTTCGGCACGATCTACCTGGCCATCGTCTTTGTCGGGTGCCTTCTCGACGCGGCCAGGATCTATGGGCGGGGGGCGTTCGTCCGCGTCCTGAGCCTGGGTGTGCTGGCCGGTCTGTCAGCGGTCGTCGTGTACCTCCCAGGCATCCTGACCTCCCCGGTCACCTTGCGATCCAACCAGGGGATCACCAACGACAACCAGCTCGCGGTCCAGGTGTCGCACTACGCCGCGTCGATGATCCCGACGGGGTTGATCCCGGCCACCGTCGACTCCATGGGGACCAAGCCGCTGGGCTACATCGCCTGGTTCCTGCCGATCCTGCTCTGGGTGGACGTGCGCCGTGTCCGCGCCGCCATGCGGCCGATGGCCGGCGCGCTGCTCGTCCTCGTCGCCACGGTGTTGTGGACCCTCGGGCCGAGCGTCGTCGGCCCGCTGCGCTTCCCGGTCCGGGTCATGCCGGTCGTCGTGCTCGTCGCCATTCTGCTCACGATCACCCTGCTCGCCAAGGCCACCAGCCGGCCCAGCCGGGCACGACTGTGGCTGAGCCTGTCGATGGTCGGCCTCGGCGTGTGGGTGACCGCCAGCCGATCGGTCCCTGACGCCATCGACCAGTTCGGGTGCGGGCTCCTTGTCTGCGCCGGGCTGGCCGCGACCTGGCTGCTGTGGCGGCGCTTCGCGGCGGGCGACCCTGTCAGGGCCGGCGGGCTGGTCTGCGCCCTGCTCGTTGCCTGGTCCGTCGGACTTCAGGTCTACCAGCACGCGGTGTTCGCCCGGCCCCCGTCGCTGGACCGGCATACAGCTTCTGCGTCCGACGCGTTCGGCGGCATCCTCGCCGACGCACGGGGGGACGTGATGGCGTTGGGAACGACGGAGCCCTACCTGGCGGCCCACCCCACCCCGTCCAAGGAGATCGTCGTGGCCGGCTCGTGGTACCTCACCGACCACCGGGTCGCCAACACGTACACGACGATCGGCTTCCGCAAGTACGTGAGCGTCTACTGCTTCGACCACCTGGGGCAGACCTGCCCGCGCTCGCTCAAGGCCGTCCTGTCCCCCGAACCCGCTACCGGGAAGACGCGGGCCGACCTGTTGTCGGTCAGCACCCTGGTTCTCTGGCGGCCCACCCTGGGTGCGGCGGCCGACGCCGCGCCACCGGCCGGCTGGCATGTCGCGCGGACGACACCCCACACCGTCATGTGGGTTCGTGACACCCCCGTGCCTACCGCCGGCGGCGTCGTGGACAGCTCGAGCGGCACGACGGTGACCCAGCTGACCCAGACTCCCCGGGATGCGTCGTTCAGGGTCGACGGGGTACCGGCCGGTGGCGGGAGGGTGACGTTCAGCCGGCTGGCCTGGCCGGGGTACTCGGTCCACGGCGGCACCCTCGCCGACCCTGTCGACGGCTACCTGCTCACCGTCAAGGTCCCCGCGGGGAGCCAGGGCCGGACTATCGCCATCCACTACACCCCGCCGGGCTGGGCCCTCGGCATCAGCTGCTTCTTCGGCTCGATCGCCTTGGCCCTGTTGTGGAGCGTGGTGGCCTTCGTTCGGGGCCGTCGGAGCGGCGCGGCGGTCGGGAACGCGTCAGACCCGAGCACCGAGCCGACCGGGACGCCCGGCACCGGCGAGCAGGCTCAGTCAGCGCTGGCAGGTCCGTCCTCAAGTTGACCCAAGGCTCTCTCCGACCCGGCCCGGTCGGCCGAGCCGGCCCTATCGATCCTTGATCGAGACCCGGCTGGTGAGGAAGCCCCAGCCCCACGGCAGGTGCATCGTCGGCAGGATGAGCGGCAGGTAGGCCCGCTCGCGCAGGGTGAGGCCCCCGCCGATCGCCAGTCCGCCGAGGGTGACAGCTGCGGCATACCCGACCGGGACGACCCAGAGCGGCGCCCAGAGGAACCCACCGACCAGCCCGCCGGCGATCGCCAGCAGGGCCAGCGGAGGCGCCAGGTAGCGAGCGTTCATCGTGCCGGCGTGGGTGCGCGCCACGACGCGGCGCCATCGGCCGTAGTCGCGGTACTGCCGGGCCAGCGCCGCCAGCGTCGGGCGCGGACGGTAGGCCACCTGCAGCTCCGGGGAGAACCAGACGACCCCGCCCAGCTCCCGGATCCGGTGGTTGAGCTCCCAGTCCTGGGCCCGGCTGAAGCGCGGGTCGTAGCCGCCGGTCCGGGCCAGCCACTCCCGGCGGAAGACCCCGAGGTAGACGGTCTCGGTCGGTCCGGGCTCTCCCCCGACATGGAACGCGCTGGCACCGACGCCCAGGCGGCTGGTCATGGCCCTGGCCACGGCCCGCTCGAAGGGGGTCACGCCCTCGGCCTGCATGATCCCGCCGACGTTGGCGGCACCGGTCTCCCGGAGCAGCCGCAGGGCGGTCGCGACGTAGCCCGGGCTCAGCACCCCGTGGCCGTCGACCCGGACGACGACGTCGGCCTCGGGCGACAGGCCGGCGATGGCCGCGTTGAGCGAGTCTGGGGTGCGGCCGGACGGGCTCTGGACCAGGCGGACGCGGGCATCCCCGGCAGCCAGCTCGGCCGCGATGGCTGCCGTCCGGTCGCGACTCGGGCCGAGCGCGAGGACCACCTCGTCGACGGCCGGGGCGTCCTGGGCGAGGATCGCGCCCACGGCCTCGGCGATGTGCCGCTCCTCGTTGAGGATGGGCATGATGACGCCCACTCGAGGGTTGCTGGGCAGCGCGGCGGCCGGGTCGGCGTGGTGGGGATCGGTCATGGCGGGCCCCAGTATTCCGCGTGGAAGCGGCCTACCACGGGGTGCCTCACCGAAACCCACTGCTTGGTTTGGTAGACAGATGCGTCCGCACCAACACCCAATGCCGAATGAGCAGCCCCCATGACTCCCTCACGCGACGACGACGCCCGGGCCATCCCCCAGCGTCGCCCGCCACGCGACGAGGACGACGACGTCTACGTCGTCGACACCCGGGGCGGACGCCGCCGGGTCACGCCGCCGGCCCGGCCGGCCCGTCCTGGCCCACCCCCGCCGGACCAGCCCAGGCGGCCACAGAGCGCCCCCCGCCCGGCAGCGCAACCCGAGCCCGCGGCATACGACGAGGTCCGTACCCCGACCCGGGCTCTTCCCCAGCAGCCCCGACCGACCACCCGGCCGCCGCAGCGCACCGGCGGGCCCGGCCGTCCGACTGGGCCGGACCGGGGCGACGACATCCCGACCCCTCCGCGACGCCGGCACCGTGTCCGACTCGTGGTGATCCTGCTCGTACTCGCCCTCCTCGGCTACGGAGCGGTCGAGATCTGGGCGCCGATGGATGCCTGGAACCACGTCGCCCGGGTCGACGACGCTCCGGCCGGCAACCGGCCGGGCAGCGGCTCCGGCCACAACTACCTGCTCGTCGGGTCCGACTCCAGGGCCGGGCTCACGGCGGCGCAGAAGAAGAGCCTCGGCACCGGCAGCGACCCCGGTCAGCGCACCGACTCGATCATCCTGGTCCACACCCCGGGCAACGGCGGCAACGCCTCGATGATCTCCATCCCCCGGGACAGCTACGTCCCGATCCCCGGGCACGGTTCGAACAAGATCAACGCGGCGTTCTCGATCGGTGGACCCAAGCTGCTCCTGGAGACCGTCGAGCAGGTCACCGACCTGCGGATCGACGGCTATCTGGAGATCGGCTTCGGCGGGTTCGCCCAGCTCGTCGACAGCATGGGCGGTGTCGAGATCTGTGTGCCGTTCCACATGGACGACCCCAAGGCGCACATCAACCTCCAGAAGGGCTGCCAGACGCTGAACGGCGCCAACGCCCTGGGCTTCGTCCGGGCGCGGTACTCCGATCCGCGTGGCGACATCGGCCGGGCCCAGCGCCAGCGGCAGTTCCTCGCGGCCATCATGAAGAAGATGGCGACACCCTCCACGGTGCTCGTGCCGTGGACCTGGTGGGACACCTCGCACGCCGCGGTCGCCGGCATCACCGTCGGCCAGGAGACCTCGCTCAGCGACGCCTACCGGATCGTCCAGACGATGCGCGGCGCCTCCAGCGGCAAGACGCTCAGCCTCGTGGTCCCGTTGGCCGACCTGAGCTACCAGACCCAGGCCGGCGACGCCGTCAAGTGGGACACGGCCCGGGCCCGGGCCCTGTTCACGATGCTCCGTGACGGCACCCCGATCACCAGCCCCCCGGCCGGCACCGACGGCAAGCCCTCCGGCACCTCCGGCTGACATCCCCCCATCCCGTCGCCCCACCGCGAATTTATCGGGTCCTCGGGGTAGCTCCCAGTGCACCCGGGTTTCCTTCTCGGGTGCGCACGCAAGTACTCGGGTGCGGAGCGCCGGCAAGGGCGCACGCGGGGCCACTGACCCTTCCCGAGACCCGAGTCCCGAGACCCAAATCCCGTATGCCGGTCAGCCGCGGAGCAGCTGGCGAGCCATGACGACCCGCTGGATCTGGTTGGTGCCCTCGTAGATCTGGGTGATCTTGGCATCCCGCATCATCCGCTCGACCGGGAAGTCGCGGACGTAGCCCGAGCCGCCGAGCAGCTGCACCGCGTCGGTGGTCACCTTCATCGCGACGTCGGAGGCGTAGCACTTGGCCGCCGCCCCGAAGAACGGCAGGTCCGGGTCACCGCGCTCGGACTTGGCAGCGGCGACGTAGACGAGCTGGCGGGCCGCCTCGAGCTCCATCGCCATGTCGGCGAGCATGAACTGGATGCCCTGGAACTCGGCGACCGCCCTGCCGAACTGCTTGCGCTCCTTGACGTAGCCGATGGCGAAGTCGAGCGCACCCTGGGCGATCCCGACCGCTTGGGCCCCGATCGTGACGCGGGTGTGGTCCAGCGTGCTCAGAGCGATCTTGAGCCCCTCGCCGAGGCCGCCGACCATCCGGTCACCCGGGATCCGGCAGTTGTCGAAGTGCAGCTCCCGGGTCGGTGACCCCTTGATGCCGAGCTTGCGCTCCTTCTCCCCGAAGGAGAACCCCTCGTCGGTCTTCTCCACCACGAACGCGGTCACGTTGTTGCCGCGCGGGCCGTCGGGGTCGGTCACCGCGAGGACCGTGTAGAAGCCGGACTCCCCCGCGTTGGTGATCCACGACTTCTGCCCGTTGAGGATGAAGTCGTCGCCGTCGGCCTTGGCCCGGCACTTCATGCCGGCCGTGTCGGACCCCGCCTCGCGCTCGGACAGGCCGTAGGAGAACGTCGTCTCACCGCGGGCGATCGGCGGCAGGTACTTGCGCTTGACCTCCTCCGACGCGCCGAGGATGAGGGGCATCGTGCCGAGCTTGTTGACCGCCGGGATGAGCGAGGCGCTCGCGTCGGCGCGGGCCACCTCCTCGATGACGATGCAGGTCGCGAGCGCGTCGGCGCCGACCCCGCCGTACTCCTCGGCGATGTGGGGGGCGAAGAAGTCACCGGCCACGAGCGCCTCGTGCGCCTCGCGCGGGTAGCGCGCCTGCTCGTCCACGTCCGCGGAATACGGGGCGATCTTGTCGGTCGCGATCTGGCGGATCGCCTCCCGGACGGCCTCGTGGTCCTCGGAGATCTTGAAGAGGTCGAAGTCAGGGCTGCCGCTCACGAGACGGCAGGCTACTCGTCCGTATGCCGCCTCGGGTCGGCCGTGTGCCGCAGCCCACCCCGAGGCCGGCCGCCACGACGAGGAGCGCAGCCGCGGCGAGCACGAGCGGGGTCAGGCTGGTCCACATGCGGTGCCTCAGCGGCGGCGCCCGAGGTGCCACAGGTGGCCGTGGTCGGCCCGGTCGACCAGCTCCGGCATGACCTCGCGCTCGAAGAGGGCGATGCCCGTCGTGTCGTAGGCGGCCTCGGCGAAGTTGAGGATGGCGTAGGTCATGCCCAACCCCTCCAGCTCCTGGAGCCGGGTGAGGATCTGCTCCGGGGTGCCGACGAGCGGGCCGCCGGCGAGGTCGCGGAGGTTCTTGTCGAGGACCTCCTGCGGCAGCCCGACCTGGCCGTAGTGCGAGCGCATCCAGGCCAGTCGCTCCTGGACGTCGCTCTCGGTGGACCCGATGACGACGTTGTAGTTGGCGCTGCGGACGATCTGGGCGAAGTCACGGCCGATGTCGTCGCAGTGGCCCTTGAGGATCGCGCTCTTGGCGGCGAACCCCGCCGCGGCCCCGTCGAAGTTGGTGTAGTCGGCGTACTCGGCCGCGATCCGCAGGGTCTTGCGCTCCCCGCCGCCGGCCACCCACATGGGGATGCCGTTCAGCGCGCTCCCCGCGCTCGACGTCCCCTGCAGCGGGCGCGGGGCGCAGATGGCGCCGTCGACGGTGTAGTGCTTCCCGGCATACGTCGCCTGTCCGTCGACCCACATCTGGCGCAGGATCTCCACGCCCTCGCGCAGCGCCCCGAGCCGCTCACCGGCGGTGGGGAAGCCGTAGCCGTAGGCGCGCCACTCCTGCTCGTACCAGCCGGCGCCGATGCCCATCTCGACCCGTCCTTCAGAGACGATGTCGACGGTCGCGGCGACCTTGGCGAGGTAGGCCGGGTTGCGGTAGGCGATGCAGGTGCACATCTGGCCGAGGCGGATCCGTCCAGTGACCGCCGCGAACGCGGCCATGAGCGTCCAGGCCTCGTGGGTCGCCTCGTGGGTCGGGCGCGGCACGGTGTGGAAGTGGTCGTAGACCCAGATCGAGGACCAGTCCTCGTTGGCGTCGGCCCGGCGGGCCAGCCCCGCCATGACGCCCCAGTGCTGGGCCGCCTCGATGCCGACGAGGTCGAGGCGCCAGCCCTGGGGAACGAAGAGTCCGAATTTCATGGTTCGAACCTACCTGTATGCCGGGTGGCCGGGCCCGGCCACCCGCGCGTCCCGCGACCTGGCCGCCGATAGCCTTGCCGCCATGTCCACCACCCCCCGGGTCGCCGTCGTCGGGACCTCGTACGTCGGTCTGTCCATCGCCGTGCTCCTCGCTCGCCACACCCAGGTCGTCGGCTATGACATCGACGCCGACCGGGTGGCCCTCCTGGAGTCAGGGCGCAGCCCGATCGAGGATCCGGACATCGAGAAGTACCTCCTCGCCGGCGGGCTGGACCTGCGGTTCACCCTGTCCAAGGACGAGGCGTATGCCGGGGCCGACTTCGTCATCATCGCCACGCCGACGAACTACGACGAGCGGACCAACTACTTCGACACGAGCAGCGTCGAGCAGGTGATCGGCGACGTCACCCGGATCAACCCCGACGCCGTGTGCGTCATCAAGTCGACGATCCCGGTCGGCTTTGTCGCTGACCTGCGCCGCCGGCTCGGCACCGACAACGTCATCTTCTCCCCCGAGTTCCTCCGTGAGGGCCGGGCCCTGCACGACAACCTGCACCCCTCCCGGATCGTCGTCGGCGAGGTCAGCGACCGGGCCCGGCGCTTCGCCGACCTGCTCGCGTCGGCGGCGCTCGACCCCGACGTCCCGGTCCTGCTCACCGGCAGCACCGAGGCCGAGGCCATCAAGCTGTTCGCCAACACCTACCTGGCCATGCGGGTCGCCTACTTCAACGAGCTGGACACCTTCGCCTCGCTGCACGGCCTGGACACCCGGCAGATCATCGAGGGGGTGGGCCTGGACCCACGGATCGGGACGCACTACAACAACCCGAGCTTCGGCTACGGCGGCTACTGCCTGCCCAAGGACACCAAGCAGCTGCTCGCCAACTACGCCAACGTCCCGCAGACGATGATCTCGGCGATCGTCGATGCCAACAGCACCCGCAAGGACTTCGTGGCGGCCGACATCGTCGCCCGCCGCCCCACGGTCGTGGGGATCCACCGGCTGATCATGAAGGCCGGCTCGGACAACTACCGGGCCAGCAGCGTCCAGGGCATCATGAAGCGGATCAAGGCCAAGGGCATCGAGGTCATCGTCTACGAGCCGCAGCTGCACGAGGACCAGTTCTTCGGCTCGGAGGTGGTGCGCGACCTCGAGGCGCTCAAACGCCGGGCCGACCTCATCGTCGCCAACCGGCTCGTCCCGGAGCTGGAGGACGTCGCCGACAAGGTCTACACGCGCGACCTGTTCGGCGGCGACTGACCGGCCCGGTCCTACAGTGACCCCCGTGACGAGCGCGCCGCCCAACTGGTACCCCGACCCGACCGACGCCTCGTCGGTCCGCTACTGGGACGGGCTCCAGTGGACCGACCACCGAGCCCCGGCGCCACCCGTGGCTCCGGGCCACGGCCTGGCCTACGGGACCGCGCCGGCCAAGGCGGCGGCGACCCCGGACGGCGTGCCTCTCGCCGGTCTCGGCTACCGGTTCCTCGCCCGGATCGTCGACTCCCTCATCCTCGGCGTCGCCCAGCTCCTTGTCGCCATCCCGCTGCTCCCGGGCTTGGTCCGCGGCCTCGAGGACTTCGTCGACCGGGCCGACGCGGACACGCAGGGCGGCTATGCCGTCAACCCGATCGCCTTCTACACCGAGACCGGCCTGTTGAGGTTCTTCTTCATCATGATCGTCGCGGGTCTGGTCCTCAGCGCCGTCTACACCGTCACGCTGGTCCACCTGCGCGGCGCGACGCTCGGCAAGTCGCTCGCCGGCGTCCGCGTACGGCCCTGGGGGATGGAAGCCCGACCGTCGTGGGCGCAGTCATGGCAACGGTGGCTGAGCGGGGAGGCGGCCGGAGCGGTCGTCGGCATCTACCAGCTGCTCGACTACCTCTTCCCGGTGTGGGACCCCCGCAAACAGGCCGTTCACGACAAATGGCCCGACACCGTCGTCGTTGCTGCGCGCTCCGGCTCAGTGCCCCGCTGAGGGAGCATGATGGCGGTGTGACCCTGCGCCATCGCAACGATCCTGACCTGATCCGCGAGCTGCTGCACGATCCGGGCACCTGGGTCGTGGTGGGACTGTCCACCAACGCCGCGCGACCGGCATACGGGATCGCCCGATGGCTGAAGTTCGAGCAGCGCAAGGGCCTGATCGCCGTCCACCCGAGGGCCGAGTCGGTGCACGGCGCCCCCGGCTATCCGTCGATCAGCGACATCCCCGACCAGGACATCAAGGTCGTGGACTGCTTCGTCAACTCCGAGCACGTCGGTGCGGTCGTCGATGAGGTGATCGCCAACAAGGACCGCCTGCAGATCGACGCGATCTGGCTGCAGCTCGGCGTCGTCGACGAGGAGGCCGCCGCACGGGCCCGGGCGGCCGGCCTCGACGTGGTCATGGACACCTGCCCCAAGATCGAGTACCCGAGAGTCCGCCCCGGCGACTGACCTCAGGAGCGACGGGCGCGGAGGGCGGCGCCCTTGGCGTGTGCCTCGTCGCGCAGCGCGCCCTGGAATTCCGTCATGGCCGCGCGGAGCCGTTGTGCCTCGGAGTCGTTGCCACTGGCCAGGATTCGCACGGCGAGGAGACCGGCGTTGCGGGCCCCGCCGATCGAGACGGTGGCCACCGGCACCCCGGCCGGCATCTGCACGATCGACAGCAGGGAGTCCATCCCGTCGAGGTACCTCAGCGGCACCGGCACGCCGATGACCGGCAGCGGGGTCACCGCCGCAAGCATCCCGGGCAGGTGCGCCGCTCCCCCGGCACCGGCGATGACGACCCGGATGCCGCGTCCGGCCGCCTCCTGGCCCCAGGCGACCATCTCGGTCGGCATCCGGTGGGCCGACACGACGTCAGCCTCGTAGGGGACGCCGAACTCCTCCAGCGCGGCGGCGGCCAGCTCCATGACCGGCCAGTCGCTGTCACTGCCCATGACGATGCCGACGACGGGATCGACCCCGCTGCTCATTCGGTCACCACTCCCTGGAGGTAGTCGGCGGCATGCCCGGCCCGCTCGCGCAGGTCGGCGAGGTCGGCACCGGTGACGTTGACGTGACCGATCTTGCGGCCGGGCCGCACCTCCTTGCCGTAGAGGTGCACCCTCAGCTCGGGGTCGCGCGCCAGGAGGTGCCGGTATGCCGGGTAGAGCTCGGGGTAGTCGCCACCGAGCACGTTGGCCATGACGGTCCAGTCCGCCCGCGGCCGGGGCGAGCCGAGCGGCAGGTCGAGCACGGCCCGCAGGTGCTGCTCGAACTGACCGGTGACGGCACCGTCCATGCTCCAGTGGCCGCTGTTGTGCGGTCGCATCGCCAGCTCGTTGACGACGAACCCGACTGTGCCGTCAAGGTTTCGCACCTCGAAGAGCTCCACGGCCAGGACTCCGGTCACGCCGAGGTCGGCCGCGATGCGCAGCCCCGCCTCGGTGGCCCGGGCCGCGAGCTCGGGGTCCAGGTCGGGTGCCGGCGCGAGGACCTCGGTGCAGATCCCGTCGGTCTGGACCGTCTCGACGACCGGGTATGCCGCCGCCTGTCCGGACGGGCTTCGGGCGAGGAGCACCGCGAGCTCGCGGGTGAAGTCGACACACGCCTCGAGGAGGATCTCGCCAAGCTCCGCGAGCCAGTCGGCCACCTCCGCGGCCGAGCCGACGACCCGGACCCCCTTGCCGTCGTAGCCACCCCGCGGGGTCTTGGCGACGACCGGCCATCCGACGTCCTCCCCGAAGGCGGTGACCTCCTCGGCCGTCGTCGCCCGCGCCCAGCGCGGGCACGGGATCCCGAGCGCGGTGAGCCGCTCCCGCATGGCGAGCTTGTCCTGGGCGAAGACGAGCGCCTCCGGACTGGGACGGACCGCGGTGCCCTGGGCCACCAGCGCCGCCAGGACGTCGGCCGGGACGTGCTCATGGTCGAAGGTCACCACGTCGCACTGCTTGGCGAACGCCAGGACTGCTTCGACGTCGGTATGGTCGCCCACGGGCGCGGACACGATGACCTGCGCGGCCGCGGCGTACGGACTCTCGGCCAGGACGCTGAGCGTGATCGCCAGCTCAGCGGCCGGCCCGGCGCACATGCGAGCCAGCTGCCCGCCACCGATGATGCCGACGATGGGGAAGCCGCCGGGGGCGGGTCGGGGGTCGGCCATGCGGCAAGGATACGAGAGGGCGGGCCCGCCCAAGATGGCGGACTAGGCTCTGCGGGTGCCTTCGCCCCTCGCGCGCCTCCGCGGCGCCGTCGACGTCCTCTATCGCGAGATGATCAAGTTCGGGATCATCGGCGCGGTCAGCTTCGTCGTGGACCTCGGTGGCGCCAACCTGCTGTGGCACACGGTCCTCCCGACCAAGATCACGACGGCCAAGATCATCTCCGGCGCGGCGGCGACCCTCGTGGCGTGGCTGGGCAACCGGACGTGGACCTTCCGGCACCGGCGCAACCGGCCGGTCGGGCACGAGGTCTCCCTCTTCTTCGGCGTCAACCTGATCGCCCTCGGCCTGTCGACGGCCGTCCTGGCCATCTCCCACTACGGGCTGGACTTCACGGGGCGGCTCGCCGACAACGTGGCCACCGTCGTGGGGATCGGGATCGGCACCCTCTTCCGGTTCTGGGCCTACCGACGGTTCGTCTTCTCCCACGAGCCGATCGTCGAGGACGTCAGCGCGACGCCTCGCTGAGGAAGAGCGCAAAGACCGCCGGCTCGGCGCTGACCAGCTCCAGCCGGCCGCCGTTGGCCTCGGCGAGGTCGCGCGCCAGGGCCAGGCCCAGCCCGCTGCCGGAGGTCGAGACCGAGCGCTGGAAGACGTGCGGGGCGATGGTCGCGGGGATGCCCTCCCCCTGGTCGCTGACCTCCACGACGACCGACGGGCCGGACCGCCGGGCCGACATCTCCACGGTGCCCCGGCCGTGGGAGAGCGAGTTCTCCAGAAGGGTCGACAGGACCTGGGCCAGGGCCACCGGCGTCGCGTTGACGAACAACCCGCGCTCACCGCTCACCAGCACACTGCGCCGGGCCTTGGCGAAGGCCACCTGCCACTCCCGCTGGAGGCCGGCGATGACCGAGTCGAGGGAGACCGCCATCGTGGCGGACTCGGGCCGCCGACTGCGGGTCATGAGGTCGTCGACGACACGCGTCAACCGCTCCACCTGGTCGATGGCGATGCCCGCCTCCTCCCGGACCACGTCGAGGTCGTCGGTGGTCGCGACCTCGTCGAGCCGCATGAGCAGGGCGGTCAACGGGGTGCGCAGCTGGTGGGAGGCGTCGGAGGCGAAGTCGCGCTCCGCCGCGAGCGAGGACGTGAGCGCGCGGGCACTGTCCGAGAGCACGTCGCTGACCCGGTCGAGCTCGGCGATGCCGGAGGCCAGCGGCATGAACCGGGACTCCCCGGCGCCGAGGCGTTCAGCGCGGTCGGCGAGCTGGATGATCGGGTCGGCGAGCCGGGCCGACTGGTTCCAGGCGATCCGGGCCCCGACGGCCAGCGCGATGAGGGCGAGCACGACCGGGACCGTGATGATCGCCGCCACCGCGCTCGGCACCACCGTGTGGTCGACGATCCGGATCCGCTCGGCCGAGGTTCGGGTACCGATGAAGAGGGCGAGTGCGAAGACGGGAACCGTGACGATGGCGAGCGCGACCCCCAGGGCGATCGCCGCCGACCGCATGAGCTGTTGGCGCACGGACGCTCAGCCCTGGTCGGGGTCGAAGCGGAAGCCGACCCCCCTGACCGTGGTGATGTAACGGGGGCTGGTCGCGTCGTCACCGAGCTTGCGGCGCAGCACCGAGATGTGCATGTCGAGGGTCTTGGTCGACCCGAGCCAGACGGTGTCCCAGATCTCCCGCATCAGCTGCTCTCGGGAGACGACCTTGCCTGCGTCGCGCACGAGGACCCGGAGCAGCTCGAACTCCTTGGCGGTGAGCTGCAGCTCCTCGTCGCCGAAGAACGCCCGCCGGCCGTCCAGGTCGATCCGGACCAGCTGGGGGGCCGTGGCGAGGTGTGCCTCGGGTGCCTTGCGCCGAAGGAGCGCCCTGGTCCGGGCCAGCAGCTCGGCGAGGCGGAACGGCTTGGTGACGTAGTCGTCGGCGCCGGCATCGAGCCCGACGACGGTGTCGACCTCGTCGGCGCGCGCGGTGAGGATGAGCACGGGGAACGTGTGTCCGGCACTGCGGATCCGGCGGCACACCTCCAGGCCGTCGAGAATCGGGAGACCGAGGTCGAGCACGAGCAGGTCCGGCTCGGTGTCAGAGGCGTCCAGCGCGCTCTGGCCGTCCTCGAAGACCTCGACCTCGTACTTCTCGCGACGCAGCGCCCGGGCCAGTGGCTCGGAGATGGCCGGGTCGTCCTCGGCCAACAGAACGCGCGTCATGGAACCGATCGTAGGCCGTCAGGGGGTCCGGGGGATATCACGCCCCCGGCCAGCGGGGTGGGCGTTTCGCATTGAAGGCCGCCACTCCCTCGGCCCGGTCGGCCGAAAATGCCGTGGCGAACCAGGCGGCGTCCTCCACGTCGAGCGCCTCGTCAAGGGGCAGGTCGAGGCCTACTCGCATGGCGGATTTGGCCTGACGGAGGCCCACCGGGGAGTTGGCGGCGATCCCGGCGGCGAGCACCAGGGCGCGCTCCCGAGCGGTGCCGGCCGGGACGACCTCGTCGACGACGCCGAGGGCGAGCGCAGCCGGCGCGTCGAGACGGCGCGCCGTGAAGATCATCGAGGCCGCGCGGGACCAGCCGACCCGACGGGTGAGCAGCTGGGTGCCACCGCCGCCGGGGATGACGCCGACACTCACCTCGGGCAGCCCGACGACCGCGGCATCACCGAGGACGATGAGGTCGCAGGACAGGGCCAGCTCCAGACCGCCGCCCAGCGCGAAGCCGTCCACGGCCGCGATGGCGGGTTGCGGCATACGCAGGACTCCTCCGTATGCCGCCCGCGCCACCGGCCGTTGGGCCCGCAGGTCGTCGTCGGTGAAGGTGCTGCGCTCCTTCAGGTCGGCTCCCACACAGAACGCTCGGGGATGGCTCGAGGTGAGCACGACACAGCGGACCGAGGCGTCGGCCGCGATGGTCTCCGTGGCCTCGCCGATGGCTCGCGCCATCGCGGTGGAGACCGCGTTCATGGCCGCGGGGCGGTCCAGGACGAGCTCGGCCACGTGGCCCTCCTCGCCGTGCCGCGCGATCCGGACGAGCGGGGCGTCGCCGGTGCTGGCCGGGTCGGTCACGAGGTCTCCTCTCGAGGGCGGGTGCCGAGGGCCCGGGACAGCTCGCTCGGGGTGACGGCGCCGATGCCGCGCAGGTTGCGGCGCCGGGTCGTGCGCATCGCGAAGCCGCTCGTCGAGGCGAGCCGCCGGGTCAGCGCGTCGTCGACCCAGACCTTGCCGGGCGGGGTGACGGCGGTCATCCGGGAAGCCCGGTTGACGGTCGTCCCGAAGACGTCGCCGAGGCGGGAGAGGACCGGGCCGTAGGCCATCGCCACCCGGACGTCCGGGAGGAGCTCCTCCTCGGTCATGCCCTCGACGAGGTCGAGCGCGATCGCTGCCGCGGCCGACGGTTCGGTGTGCACGAACAGGACCTCATCTCCGACCGTTTTGATGACCCGGCCCCCGTGGGCTGTGATGACATCGGTCGCGAGAACCTCGAACCGCTGGACCATGACCGCGAGCTGGCGCTCGGTCATCCGCCGTACGAGAGCCGTGAAGTTGACCAGGTCGGCGAAGCCGATCACCCGCACCGGCGTCCCGGCCGCGCTCTCGGCGCCGGGGTCGGCGTCGGCCGCCATCCGGTCGATGGCCGCGACGAGGTGGCGTCGCCAGGCATAGACGAGCAGCGGCTCCATGGCGTCGGCGAGGTCGGCCAGCCGCTCCCCGGCCGCGAGCGCGATCGCCCGGTCGGTGACCGTGCGGGCGTCCTTCTCACCGAGCCCGGCCTCCTGCTCCGGCGGCGTCAGGGCCTCGGCCATCAGCTGGGTCTGCCAGACCGCCAGCCGGTCCGTGGTCCGGGCGAACGCCCTCGTCATGGCCAGCGCGATCGCCGGCTCGACGCCGGACTCGGAGGTGAGGTCGGTCGCCTGCTTGAGCGCCCGCGCATCGGCCTGGGTGAACACCGCCTCGTCGTCCTCGACGAGGGGGAACCCCAGGGCGTGCCAGAACGCGCGCGCCGAGGACAGCGGGACGCCGGCATCGGCGGAGACGTCCTGGGGTCGCAGGCTGGCCGAATGCCCGAGCAGGCGGGCCGTGATCGACTCCGCTTCCTCGACCGGCTGCTCCACGCTCACTCCTGTCGGTTGCTCACTCGTCGGCTCGCGGCCCTGTGCATCGTCATGGGGTGGTCGCCGGCCGGACGTGGACGACGTCCCCGGCAGCGACGCTGCGCTCGCCGGCAGGGCCGCCGACGACCAGTCTGCCCTGTGTGTCGACCCCCGTCGCCCGTCCGAGCAGATGCGACCCGTCGGGCAGGTGGACGTCGACCTCGGTGCCGGGCGTGCGGCATACGGCCAGGTAGTCCGCACGCACGGTCGGGTCCTGCCGCGCGACCCGACCGTGCAGGTCTGCGAGGTGGAGGAGGTATGCCGTGAGGAGACGTTCGCGGTCGACCTCCGGGGCGCCGGCCAGGGCCAGTGAGGTGGCGGTCGGGACGGGCAGGGCGGCCCGGTCCTGGCTGACGTTGACACCGGTGCCGACGATGACGCCCTCGGGGAGGAGCTCGCAGAGGATCCCGCAGACCTTGCGGTTCTCGTCGGTGGGGAGGAGCACGTCGTTGGGCCACTTGAGGAGGGGGCAGAGACCGGTCAGGTCGGTGATGGCGCGCTGGACCGCGAGGCCCGCTGCGAGGGGCAGCCAGGCCGGGCTCTCGGTGGTCGGGAGGAGCACCGAGACGGCGATGGCCGTACCCGGCGGAGTCGACCAGGCTCGTCCCAGCCGGCCGCGGCCCTGGGTCTGCTCGTCGGCGACGACCGGTGCCCACAGGCGGGGGTCGAGGCGGACGAGGGCGTTGGTCGAGGCGACCTGCGGGTGGACCTGGACCGCGGCATACGGGCTGGGTCGCTCATGCAGGGCGGCCGTGATCCGGTCGGCCGAGAGCGGTGGGTGCACCATTCCGCCAAGGCTAGGTGAGCCTCCTCATGCTCGCCCTCCGACCCGGTGACCGGGTCGTTAGGCTGCCGCCCATGCCCAGTGCCACGCCGTCACCGGCGACGCCCGTCCCGGACCTGAAGACGACGGCGGGCAAGCTCGCCGACCTCAAGCGGCGGGTCGCCGAGGTCGCCCACGCGGGGTCCGAGCGGGCCGTGGACAAGCAGCACGCGCGCGGCAAGAAGACCGCCCGCGAGCGCCTCGAGCTGCTGCTCGACGAGGGGTCGTTCGTCGAGATGGACAAGTACGCCAGGCACCGGAGCACGGCCTTCGGCCAGGACCGGACGCGGCCCTACGGCGACGGCGTCGTCACCGGCTACGGGACGGTTGACGGGCGGACGGTCGCCGTCTTCGCCCAGGACTTCACCGTGTTCGGCGGGTCGCTCGGTGAGGTGTTCGGCGAGAAGATCGTCAAGGTCATGGACTTCGCCATGAAGATCGGCTGCCCGGTCATCGGGCTCAACGACTCCGGCGGTGCCCGGATCCAGGAGGGCGTGGTCTCCCTCGGCCTGTACGGCGAGATCTTCCAGCGCAACGTCCACGCCTCCGGCGTGATCCCGCAGATCTCGCTCATCATGGGGCCGTGCGCGGGCGGGGCGGTCTACTCACCCGCCATCACCGACTTCACGATCATGGTCGACCAGACCTCGCACATGTTCATCACCGGCCCCGACGTCATCAAGACGGTGACCGGCGAGGACGTCGGCATGGAGGAGCTCGGCGGAGCCAGGGCCCACAACACCAAGTCCGGCAACGCCCACTACATGGGCACCGACGAGGACGACGCCATCGAGTACGTCAAGGCGCTGCTCTCCTACCTGCCGTCCAACAACCTCGAGGACCCACCGGCATACCAGCAGGAGAACGACCTCGCGGTGACCCCGGAAGACCTCTTCCTCGACACCTTCATCCCGGACTCGGCCAACGTGCCGTACGACATGTTGACGGTCATCTCCCATGTCGTGGACGACGGCGAGTTCCTCGAGGTGCAGCCGCTCTTCGCGCCGAACATCGTCATCGGGTTCGCCCGGGTCGAGGGTCGGTCGGTCGGCATCGTCGCCAACCAGCCGATGCAGTTCGCCGGGACCCTCGACATCGACGCCTCGGAGAAGGCTGCCCGGTTCGTCCGCACGTGCGACTGCTTCAACGTGCCGGTGCTCACCTTCGTCGACGTGCCGGGGTTCCTGCCGGGGACCTCCCAGGAGTGGGACGGGATCATCCGGCGCGGCGCCAAGCTGATCTACGCGTATGCCGAGGCGACCGTCCCGAAGGTCACCGTCATCACCCGCAAGGCCTATGGCGGCGCGTACGACGTGATGGGGTCCAAGCACCTCGGGGCCGACATCAACCTCGCATGGCCGTCTGCGCAGATCGCCGTCATGGGAGCCCAGGGTGCGGTGAACATCCTGCACCGCAAGCGAATTGCCGAGGCGGTCGCTGCCGGCGAGGACGTCGAGGCGGTCCGGCGCGGGCTGATCGAGGACTACGAGGAGACGTTGGCCAACCCGTACATCGCGGCCGAGCGGGGCTACATCGACACCGTCATCTCGCCCTCCAACACCCGGATGAACGTCACCAAGGCGCTGCGTGCCCTGCGCACCAAGCGCCAGACGCTGCCCCCCAAGAAGCACGGCAACATTCCCCTGTGACCCGCTCGCCAGCTCCCGGCTCGCAGTGGGCCCACCCTGTGACCCGCTCGCCAGCTCCCGGCTCGCAGTGGGCCCACCCTGTGACCCGCTCGCCAGCTCCCGGCTCGCAGTGCGCCCACCCTGAGACCCGCGTCCACAACTCTCCAATTGCTACGTTCTGAACATGGCCGAACCCGCTGACCTCCCGCACCTGACCGTCGTCCGCGGCCAGGCGACGCCCCCGGAGCTCGCCGCCGTCGTAGCCGTCCTGTCGGCAGCCGGCCGGGATGGCGACGGCGAGGGAGACCGGGGCGAGCGGCATACCGAATGGGCATCCCCGGCTCGTCGACTCCGAACGCCGGTGACCCCGGGCCCCGACGGCTGGCGGGGCTCGGCCCGACCTCGCTGACCCCGGGCCGACCTGAGCCCCGGATCCGACTCGTGAAAAGGGCTTGATCCGGTGCGAGGGCGGCTCTAGCGTCGGGGGTACACGGAAGGGAGGTGGTCCACGAAGTGATTTCGCAACGGACGCGTGAGGTGACTGGGCGCTAGTCGTACGCGCTTGCGTGCTCGACGCGCGCAATCCCACCAGTTCGCCGCAGCCCGCGGACCGCGACGGTCGTCCCCGTCGCACCGGCCCCATGGCCACGGTCCGCGGGCTGTTCCATGTCGAAGGCGCCGCGGGGTGAAGGTATGCGGACGCGTCCGGCCGCGTCCGGATACCTCCACCCGTCGGACGACGACACCGGTCAGGCCGCCCGCTGGGCCAGCCCGGCGGCCACCTGGTCCATGAACGTGTCGGTCTCCAGACGCAGCCCCACCAGGTCGATCCGCAGCACCAGGTCAGCGCCGAGTGACACGGCGTTGGCGCGCAGGTTGTCGTCAGTGACCGCCAGGCCCCACCGATGGCCCGACCCGTCGATCTCGACGACCAGAGCCCAACCATCCCACCGGACGTCCAGGTAGACCCGGCCACGTGGCCCCCGCACGACAACCTGGCGAGTGGGCTCGGGCAGCCCACGTTGCCGGCACAGCGCTGCGAAGTCCAGCTCCCCGAGGGACTGGGCGCCGTCTGCGATGTCGCGGACGAGCTGTCGGATGAGCGCTCGACGGTTGCGGCCGGGCACCAGGTCAGCGGCTTCGACGAGCCGGGCACCGGTCGTGAGCCGCTGCTGCACGGGCATGACGAGCACCAGAGCCGCCTGCCGATCGCTCACTGCCCAGTGGGCGGCCCGGATGGCGGCGATGTGCGGGCGGGTGCGAGGGATGCCCGCGGTGAGCACCTCATCCGGGAGCCTGCGGCGGACCGCATGGTCTCGCACGCCGGCGGCCGCGCCGCCATGGTGCCGGTGGATGGTCGAGACGTGAATGTCATCGTCGTCGTAGCCCGTCAGCCCGGCCGCCTGCAGAGCCGAGACGCCGTCGAGCACCGCGACTCGCTCCCCTACCTCCCAGACCGCGCGCCACCGCCGGGCCTGTTGACCGAGGTCGGAGGTGTGCAGCGCAACGGTCTGACGGCCGTGCACTGCCCACCGGCCGGCTCGCACCTGGTTGCGGACCCGGTCACTGCCGACGCCGACAGCACGCAGGAGCGCCCGAGATGCCACGCCGTCATGGGCGTCGCCGATCTCGGCCGCGTCGGCCCAGGACAACCGTGTGCGGTCTGCTCCCATGGGAGCGACGATGCCTACCCGGAGCGTCCGACGCCACGCGGCATACGACGCCTGTGGACGGCGGGACAGATGTCATGGCTCTGTGGACGGCTGGGTGGAGGTATCCGGACGCGCCAGGACGCGTCGCCATACCTCCACCCCGCGACGTCAGCCGCGACGTCAGCCGCGCAGCTCGGCGCGGAGCTCCTCGGTACCGGCGCCGGCCCCCAGGATCCGGGCCACCGCCGCCCGGTCGCCCATGAAGGCCCGGAACGTCGTCGGCACGTCGATGCCGTGGTCCGGGCGGGACACCACCCGTATGCCGTCCCCGCGCCGGACCGTACCCGGCGTCACGACCGACAGGTAGGCACCCGAGCGCGCCCGTGCGGCGAACCGCTTGACCCAGTGCGGCTCAGCCATCCGTGCCGCGAACGTCTGACACGGGATCCGGGGACCGGACACCTCGAGGACGACCTCGTCACCGACTGCCCACCGTTCGCCGAGCACAGCATCATCGACGTCCATCCCTTCGATCGTGAGGTTCTCCCCGAACAGGCCGTCCGGCAGGTCGCGCCCGAGCTCGCGGCCCCACCAGTCGAGCTCCTCGCGCGCCACGGCATACACCGCCTGCCCGTTCCCGCCGTGGTGAGCGACGTCGCCGATGAAGTCGCCGACGACCCCGCTTCCGAGCCCACCGTGCTTGGGCCCGGGATCGCGGATCTCCAGCGTCTCCACGGGCCGTTTGCCGATGCCGGTCGGAATCCCCTTGCCGCCCTCGATGGCCTCGGCCGACCCCACGTTGACCGAGCGCACCAGGAACATGTCGGCCACCCTACGGCCGCCTCCACCGTCCGGGCCACGGGATATGTTCGACCGGTGACCGAGACCAACCCGACGCCTGTCGCAGCCCGCCCGAGCACGCCCATCGACGCCGTGGCCGACGGGTTCTTCGACGCCGTCGTCGCCCGCAGCCCGATGACCGCCACCTACCTCGGTATGCCGGGGGTGCACGACGGGCTCGACGACTTCTCCCTCGAGGGCCTCGCCGAGGACTCCCGGATCCGCCGCGCGACCCTTGCCGCGCTCGACGGCCTCGAACCCGTGGACGACGTGGACCGGGTCACCCTGAGCGTGCTGCGCGAGCGGCTCGGGCTCGCCGAGGAGATCCACGCCGCGGGCCTGGAGGAGATGTCCCTCAACGTGATCTCCTCTCCGCTGCAGGACATCCGCGCGGTCTTCGACCTGATGCCGACCGACACCGCCGAGGACTGGGCGACGATCGCCCGGCGGATGGCCAGGGTCCCGGCCGCGCTCGCGCAGTACCTCGACGGACTCTCGTATGCCGCGGAGCAGGGCCGGGTCGCGGCCCGCCGGCAGGTCGTCGAGTGTGCCGAGCAGTGTCGGGAGCTGGTGGCCGACGACGGCTACTTCGCCCAGCTGGTGGCCGGGGCCAAGGCCGGCGACGACGACCTGCCCGAGACGGTTCGAGCCGACCTGGCCGCAGCGGTCGAGGCGGCCCGCGCGGCATACGCCGAGGCCGGTGAGCGGATCACGCGTGACCTGCTCGACCGGGCACCGGAGGCCGACGCCGTGGGGGTCGAGACCTACCAGCTGATGTCCCGCTACTTCCTCGGCTCGAGCGTCGACCTCGCCGAGACCTACCAGTGGGGGCAGGAGGAGGTCGCCCGGATCGCCGCCGAGATGCAGGCCGTGGCCGAGCAGATCCTGCCCGGGAGCAGCGTCAAGGAAGCCATCGCGGCGCTCGACGCCGACCCGGCATACCAGCTCGACGGCAGCGACGCGCTGCGTACCTGGATGCAGGACAAGGCCGACGAGGCGATCGCCAACCTCTCCGGAACCCACTTCGACATCCCGGGTCCGGTGCGGACCATCGAGGGCTGCATCGCACCCACCCAGACGGGCGGGATCTACTACACCGGCCCGAGCGAGGACTTCAGCCGGCCGGGCCGGATGTGGTGGTCGGTGCCCAAGGGCGTCACCGAGTTCGGCACCTGGCGCGAGCTGACGACCGTCTACCACGAGGGCGTCCCGGGCCACCACCTCCAGGTCGCGCAGACCGTCTACCGCCGCGAGCTGCTCAACAGGTACCGCCGGATGATGGTGTGGTCCAGCGGCCACGGCGAGGGCTGGGCCCTGTATGCCGAGCGGCTGATGGGCGACCTGGGCTACATGGACGACCCGGGCAACCGGATGGGGCTGCTCGACGGCCAGTCGCTGCGGGCCGCACGCGTGGTCATCGACATCGGCGTGCACTGCGGCTTCGAGGCGCCGGCCGAGGTCGGCGGGGGCTCGTGGGACTACGACAAGGCGTGGGCCTACCTCGACGCGCACGCCAACCAGGGCGAGGAGATGCTGCGCTTCGAGCTGAGCCGCTACCTCGGCTGGCCGGGGCAGGCGCCGAGCTACAAGATCGGCGAGCGGATCTGGATGGGCCTGCGCGACGAGGTGAAGGCGCGCGAGGGTGACGACTTCGACATCAAGGCGTTCCACCGGCGCGCCCTCGACATCGGCTCGATCGGGCTGGACACCCTCCGGGCGGCCGTCCTCGGGACGCTCTGACCGGGTCCTTCCCAACCGGGGACACGTTCGGTTAGGTAAGGCTTACCTGATGCCGTAGGATTCGGCGGTGCCCAAGAAGGCCAAGAAGCCGAAGAAGAAGTGCTGCATCTCGCGCAGCCGGTGTGACCGCTGCCCGATTCGCATGCTCAAGGAGGGGACCCTCCCCAAGGGCTACACGGTCAAGAAGCGCAAGCTGGTCAAGGCCGCCTGAGCGGGCAGGCACCAGAATGTCCCCCGTGGACCCACTGGCCGTCGCTCTCCTGCTCGTCGCCATCGCGGCAACCGTCATCATCGTCGCTCGGCTCTGTACCCCGATCGGACTACCCGCGCCGCTCGCGCTGTTGGCGGTGGGGGTACTCGCCTCCTTCCTCCCGTTCGTGCCCGACGTCGACCTGTCACCCCAGGTGGTCCTCTACCTCCTCCTTCCACCCCTGCTGTATGCCGCGGCGCTCAACACCTCCCTCATCGACATCGCTGCCAACAAGGTGCCGATCATCGGCCTGTCGGTCGGCCTGGTCCTCTTCACTGCGCTCGGGGTGGCGGTCGTGGCCCACGCGCTGCTGCCGATCCCGTTCGCGGTCGCCTTCGCACTCGGCGCCATCGTCGCCCCCCCGGACGCGGTGGCCGCCACGGCCGTGGCCCGCTCGATCGGGCTCCCGCGCCGGGTGACGACGATCCTCGAGGGCGAGTCGCTGCTCAACGACGCCACGGCCCTGGTCGCGTTGCGGACCGCGATCGCGGCTGCCGGGCTGGCCGTCGAGGGTCACAGCGCAAGCACGAACATGACGTTCATGTCGGTCGCGGGCGACTTCGGCTGGGCGGTCGTCGGCGGCGTCGGCGTCGGCTGGGTCGCGTTCCTCGTCATCGGGCTGATCCGCAAGCACCTCACCGAGACCGCTGCTGACACGGCGCTGTCGTTCGCCGCGCCGTTCATCGCCTACGTGCCGGCCGAGAAGGTGGGAGCCTCCGGCGTCCTCGCGGTCGTGACGGCCGGCCTGCTCCTCGCCCACAAGGCGCCGGTGCTGCAGACCGCGGCCTCGCGCCTCTCCGAGCGGATCAACTGGGCCAGCCTGACCTTCCTCCTGGAGAACTCGGTGTTCCTCCTCATCGGGCTCCAGATGGCCCGCCTCATCTCCGACGTCCGCGAGGGCGACCTGTCGATGGGCCAGACGCTGACGGCCGGTTTCCTGGTGCTCCTCACCTGCCTCATCCTGCGGCCGATCTGGATGTTCCCGTTCAGCTGGCTCGCCGACCGGATGAGCACCAACGGCAGGGCGCCCGGGCAGATGAAGCGGGTGGCGGTCAGCTCGTGGGCCGGGATGCGCGGTGTCGTCACCCTGGCCGCCGCCCTCACCCTCCCCGAGAAGGACCTTGCGCACCGGCCGGTCCTCGTCATGATCGCGCTCATCGTCACGGTGGGAACCCTTGTCCTGCAAGGGCTCACGCTGCCCGCGCTGGCCCGCGCCCTGGACGTTCGCGGCCCCGATCCGCGCGAGGACGCCCTTGTCGAGGCGACCGTCGTGCAGGCCTCGACCGCGGCCGGGCTGCGGGTCATCGAGGCCGAGCCGTCCGCCGACGCCCACACCGTGGAGCAGATCCGCGGACAGTCCTCGGCCCGGGTCAACCGGATCTGGGAGCGGCTCGGAACCCTGGGCGCGAGCGACACCGAGACGCCGAGTGAGGCCTACCGCCGGCTGCGCCTGAAGATGCTCAAGGCCGAGCGGACCGAGCTGCTCAAGATCCGCGACGAGGGCACCGTCGACCACGAGATCCTGTCCGGGGTCATGCGCCAGATGGACGCCGAGGAGACGGCTCTGGCATGGGGCGAGGAGAAGAACGCGCGCCTGCGCGACGCCCCCCTGCGCCCGCCGGACCCGATCGTCGGGGCCTGCGAGCACCTGGCCGACGAGAACGAGTGCGCCGTCCCGCGGACGCCCGAGGGCTGCGGGGAGTGCCTGGCCATCGGTGCGACGTGGGTGCACCTGCGGATGTGCGTGCACTGCGGCAACGTCGGCTGCTGCGACTCCTCGGAGTACAAGCATGCGTCCAGGCACTTCGCCGCCATCGGCCACCCGGTCATGCGGTCCATCGAGCCGGGTGAGGCCTGGCGCTGGTGCTTCGTCGACGAGGTGCTCGGGTGACCCTCCACCTCGTCCTCGCATCGGCCTCCCCGGCGCGGCGGGTCCTGTTGCGCCGCGCGGGGATCGAGCCGTCGATCCACGTCAGCGATGTTGACGAGGACGCGGTCGTGGCGGCCGCACGGGCGGCATACGGGCCGCTCGACCCGGGCGACACGGCCCTGCTCCTCGCCCGGGCCAAGGCCGAGTCCGTATGCCGGTCGCTCGCCTCTCCCGACGCGAGCCACCTGGTCCTCGGCTGCGACTCGGTCCTCGAGCTGGACGGGATGGTCCACGGCAAGCCGGGGACGACCGAGGTCGCCACCGAGCGGTGGCGGGCCATGCGCGGCCGCGCCGGAGTGCTGCACACGGGCCACTGGCTCGTCGACGAGCGGCACGACGGATCCCATGGGGTGGTCGGGGCGACCGCCTCGACCACGGTGCAGTTCGCCGACGTGTCGGATGCGGAGATCGCGGGCTATGTCGCGACCGGCGAACCGCTGTCCGTCGCAGGCGGGTTCACCCTCGAGGGGCTCGGGGCGCCGTTCATCGACGGGATCGACGGCGACCCGAGCAACGTCATGGGCCTGTCGCTGCCCCTCCTCCGAGGGCTCCTCGCCGAGGTCGGTGTCGCGTGGTTCGACCTGGCCACCGGCTCGGGGCAGCACTGAGATCGGTCGGCAAACACCGCCCGGCCTGACGCTCTTCCGGTCAGCTCGTCGTCTCGGTGACGGCGTCGCCGTTGGCCTTGCTGCCACCGAGCGCGGACTGGATCTCGGACTCGATGCCGGCGATCGACGTGAGATCCCCGGTGGCGATCTTCGCCTTGAGGTCCTGGAAGCCGGCCGTCGCCGCGGAGAGGGGGCCGTAGACGGCGCCGCAGAGCGCCGGGCTGGCCTTGGCGTTCTCGGTGGCGTTCGCCAGCAGCTTGGCGTCTGCCGCCGCCGTGGTGACCGCCTTGGCGATCGCCAGGACCCGGCCATGGGCGCCCTTGTCGAAGGTGTGGGCTTGCCACGGCTTGTAGATGTACCGGTGGAACGAGCCTGCCGCCAGGCCGACGTCGGCCACGAACCGCGTCTTGGCGAACGACCGGGTGTTCTCGGTGGGGCACGGGCTGGCCGAGGCGGTGCCGGTGCCGGTGGCCCCGCTGGTCGCGGTGGTGCCGGCAGCCGACGACGACGTGGACGAGGTGGACATCGTGTCGGCGGCGGTGCCCGCCTTGGGACCACAGCCGGCGAGGCTGACGGCACTCACGAGGGCGAGCGCGGCGACGCCCACCCGGGCGCGCGGCATACGAAAGACGGACATGGACGGGACCTCCAGGAACGGGACGGCGGCTCCCCGGGAGGTTCCCAGCGGGACCTCAACCCAGGCTGGGAGAAGCCTGAGCAGGCCCTGACAATCCGGCCCGACCCGGTCGCTGGCATCCTCAGCGCGGGAGAGCCCGCATCCGGTTGCCACGCGGGTTGTGCTCGACCTCCGCCAGCCCCAGCTCCTCCAGGAGCGGCGGGACGTACATCCCGAACCGGCCGCGGAGGCCCTTCTTGCGGCCGTACCAGCCGCCGACCGGGTTGTCCGGGGAGCGGCCCCACGCCTCGACGGTGCCGTCCTTGGCCGGCTTCTGCTCGTCGGCCGACCCCAGCTCGACCCAGTCGCCGCGCTCGGTGAGCATGGCGTGCAGGTCGTCCAGGCAGCGCGCGTCGTACAGCAGCACCGTCTTGCCCACCGTGCACACGATGACCTCGACGCCGTCGCGGGTGTCGCGGTGCATGGTGTAGTCGGAGGTCTGCGGCGGGGTCTTCAGCCGCCACGGGTCGTCGGGGGTCCCAGCCATGACCGGATCGTATGCCGCGCGGGCGGCGGCGCACTGCGTTTCTGCGCCATGGCGCTGACGCCGACTACCGGCGTCGAGACGTCCGCGCCGGTGGTCAGGGTGAGCGCCATGGTGCTGATCCGCGCATCCCCTCAACGGCCCATCGGACGCAGGTCGAGCTCCTCCAGACCGGCCGTCATCGCCGTCTCCACCTCCTCGAGGATCGTGCGGAGCAGTGCGATCTTGTGGAGCGCGTTGCTCGCTTCGCGGCGGGTCCCGGCCGACAGGTCGATGTCGATGCAGCGATAGCAGTCAGCCAGGTGGATGGAGGCATCCAGCCGATCCCCGCCGTTGGCGTACGTGTCGGCCGACACCTCGGCGATGACGTGGGCGCCGAGATGATGCCGAGGACGGTTGAGGAAGGCGCGCCGGTAGTACAGGCGGCTGCTGGTGGACATGACGATCTCCTTCGGTGGCTGTTGGTCAGCCTGGGATCGACATGGCCACCTCCTTCTGGTCTTGAGTGGTGCGGGCGGGTCCACTGTCCCGTTTCAGCGTCGACAAGTCCACCGACTTTCGTATGCCGCGCGGGCGGGGGCCGCCCACGCTTCTGCGCCATGGCGCAGAGGTTGACGAGAGGCGTCGTAATCTCCGCGCCGATGGTCGCGAAGAGCGCCGTGGCGCAGATCTGCAGGCTGCCGGCGGTGGGTCAGACCGGGGGGACGTCGCGCCGCTTGGTCGCGAAGTGCCGCTCCCGGTTCTTGGCGTAACGGAGCCTAAGGAGCAGCTCCTCGCGCAGCAGATCGGCCTCGATGACCTGGTCGAGGACCAGGTCGGCGGCCAGCCGCTCGAGGTCGACGTCCTCCTCGTACTCGGCCCGGCGGGCGGCGACGTATGCCGCGCGCTCACCTTCGTCGGCGATCTCGGCGATCTTGTTGGCATAGACCGCGTTGACCGCGGCCTCCGGACCCATGACCGCGATCCGCGCCGTGGGCAGGGCGATCGTCGCGTCGGGGGCGAACCCTGGCCCGCCCATCGCGTAAAGGCCTGCGCCATAAGCCTTTCGGACGATGACGCAGAACTGTGGGACGGTCGCCGACGCCACAGCGGAAACCATCTTGGCGCCGTGCCGGATGATCCCGCCGCGCTCGACCTCGGACCCGATCATGAAGCCGGGCACGTCGGCGAGGTAGACGACCGGGATCGAGAAGGCGTCGCACAGCCAGATGAACCGGGACGCCTTGTCCGCTGAGTCGCTGAAGAGGACCCCGCCCTTCACCGCCGAGTTGTTCGCGACGAAGCCGACCGTCTCCCCCGCCATCCGGCCGAACCCGATGACCAGCTCGGCGGCGAAGAGCGGCTTGATCTCGAAGAACGAGCCGTCGTCGACGAGCCCGTCGATGACCTCGTGGATGTCGAACGGCTGGCTCTCCCGCTCGGGCACCGTATGCCGGGTGAGCCGCACCGACGGCGGCTCCGCGGCATACGCCGGCAGGTCCGATCGCCAGTTCTGCGGGACGTAGGAGAAGTACAGCTTGGCGAGCTCGATGGCCTCGGCATCGTCCTGCGCCAGCAGGTCACCGACGCCCGAGACAGTGCAGTGCATCCGCGCGCCGCCCATCTCCTCAAGCGAAACCTTCTCTCCCACAACCATTTCCGCCATCCGCGGGCTGCCGAGGTACATCGACGCGTTGCCCTCGACCATGATGACGATGTCGGTGAAGCTCGGGATGTAGGCGCCGCCGGCGGCCGACGGCCCGAACAGGCAGCAGATCTGCGGGACCTTGCCCGACAGCGCCACCTGGTTGTGGAAGATGTGCCCGGCACCGCGACGCCCCGGGAACATCTCGACCTGGTCGGTGATCCGCGCACCGGCCGAGTCGATGAACCAGAAGACCGGCAGCTCCTCGCGCAGTGCCATCTCCGTGGCCCGGACGATCTTCTCGACGGTCCGGCTCCCCCAGGAGCCGGCCTTGACGGTCGGGTCGTTGGCGATGACGATCACCGGTCGCCCGTCGACCGTGCCGCGGCCGGTGACGACACCGTCGGCCGGCAGACCGGTGGCCCGGGAGTTGGCGAAGCGGCCGTCCTCGACGAAGCTGCCTTCGTCGACGAGCAGCGAGATCCGTTCTCGCACATACAGCTTGCTCTGCGAGGCGAGCTTGGCCGCCGCCTTCTCCGGCGCCGTCGCGGAGGCTTGGTATGCCGCGGCGAGACGCTCGCGGACGTCGGTCACCTTGGGGTCGGTGCCGGCGTCGGCGCCGGTGGCGAAGGGAGAGTCGGCGGACGGCATACGAGACACTCTGTCAGGCCGCCGGGAGACCGAGGTGGCGCGCGATGACCATCCGCTGGACCTCGCTGGTGCCCTCGCCGATCTCGAGGATCTTGGCGTCCCGGTGGAAGCGGGCGACGGGGTACTCCTCCATGAAGCCGTTGCCGCCGAAGACCTGGGTGGCGATCCGGGTCGCGGTGTTGGCGGCCTCGGTCGAGTACAGCTTGGCGATGGACGCGGCCTGCTTGACCTCGGAGGAGGTGCGGCGGCCGGCCTCGTGCTCGTCCTTGAGCCACGCCGCCTTGTACGTGAGGTTGCGCGCGGCCTCGGCCATGACGGCGAGGTCGGCGATCGGGAAGGCGACGCCCTGGTTGACGCCGATCGGCCGGCCGAAGGCGGTGCGGGTCTTGGCGTAGGCCGTCGTCTCGGCGAGCATCCGCTCGATGCAGCCGAGGGCGAGGGCGGAGATCGCGATCCGGCCGTCGTCGAGGGTCTTGAGGAACTGCTTGAAGCCCTGGCCGCGCTCGCCGAGCAGGTTGTCGGCGGGGACCCGGCAGCCGGCGAAGGTCAGCCCGTGGGTGTCCGAGACGTGCCAGCCGAGCTTGTCGTATGCCGGTTCGACGGTGAATCCCGTTGTGCCGGAAGGGATCATGATGGCCGAGATCTCCGGGCGGCCGTCATCCAGCGTGCCGGTGCGGGCCGTGACGGTGACGACCGAGGTAATGTCGGTGCCGGAGTTGGTGATGAACGCCTTGGCCCCGTCGACGACCCACTGGTCGCCGTCGAGGCGGGCCTTGGTCCGGGTGGCGGCCGCGTCCGAGCCGGCGTCGGGCTCGGTGAGGCCGAAGCCGGCCAGCGCCCGCCCGGCGACGAGGTCGGGGAGCCACTGCTCCTTCTGGGCCTGGCTGCCATAGGTGAGGATCGGGTTGATGCCCAGGCCCACGCCGGCCGACAGGGTGATGCCGATCGACTGGTCGACCCGGCCGAGCTCCTCGATGGCGACGCACAGGCTGGTGAAGTCGGCGCCCGCTCCCCCGAACTCCTCGGGGACGACCAGGCCGAAGAGGCCGAGGTCGCCCATCTTGGGCACGAGGTCGGTGGGGAAGTGGTGCTCCCTGGTCCACTGCGCGATGTGCGGCTCCACCTCGGCCTGCGCGAAGTCGCGCACCACTCGGCGGAAGTCCTCGTGGTCCTTGCTCAGCTCGAACACAGCACATCTCTCTCTACGGACAGCAGTTGACGTTTACGTAAAGGTAAGGCAATACTCCCGGGTATGCCAAGTCCCGACGTGCTGACCGCTCCCCCGGAGAGCCGGACGTGGACGATCGCGCAGGTCGCCGAGGAGTTCGGGGTCACCCACCGCACCGTGCGGCACTACGAGGACCTCGGCCTGGTCACGCCCGAGCGCCGGGGCACCCAGCGGATCTACCACCGGCGCGATCGGACCCGGCTGGCCCTCATCCTGCGCGGCAAGCGACTCGGCTTCCCGCTGGAGGAGATCCGCACGATCATCGACCTCTACGACGCGCCCCGCGGCAGGCGCAGCCAGCTCGAGTACGTCCTCGACCAGATCGACGCGCGCCGCGCCGACCTCGAGCAGCGCCGCCGCGACCTCGACGAGGCCCTCAGCGAGCTGACCACGTTCGAGCAGCGCTGCCGCGCCGACCTGGCCTCCCTCACCACCTGACCGACGGTCGACCCGAAGCCCTCGTAGGCTCGACGGCATGAGTCTGCCCAGCGTCCTCTTCCTCGGTGGTACCGGAGTCATCAGCAGCGAGTGCGCGCGGTATGCCGCGGAGCTGGGTCACGAGGTCACTGCCCTCAACCGCGGGACGAGCTCGACGCACCCGACACCCGCAGGGGTCCGCGCCGTCACCGGTGACGTCCGCGATGCCGAGTCGGTGCGAAATGCCTTGGGAGACAATGAGTTCGACGTAGTCGTCGACTTCCTCTCGTTCGTGCCCGAGCACGTGCAGCAGCAGCTCGACAGGTTCGAGGGCCGGACCGGCCAGTACCTCTTCATCTCCTCGGCCTCGGCCTACCAGACGCCGCCGACCCATCTCCCGGTCACCGAGTCGACACCGCTCGCCAACCCTCTCTGGCAGTACTCCCGGGACAAGATCGCCTGCGAGGACCTCCTCGTGGGCGCCTACCGCGACCGCGCCCTCCCGATGACGATCGTCCGGCCGAGCCACACCTACGACCACACGCTGCCACCGTTCAGCGGGGGCTGGACCGTCCCGGAGCGGATCCGCCAGGGCAAGCCGGTCATCGTGCCCGGCGACGGGACGAGTCTGTGGACGATCACCCACCACACGGACTTCGCGCGCGCCTTCGTCGGGCTGCTCGGGCACCCGCACGCCATCGGCGAGGCCTTCCACATCACCGGTCACGAGGCGCCGACCTGGGACCAGATCGCCCGCGACATCGCCGCCGCTCTCGGCGTCGGGGCCGACATCGTCCACGTGACCTCCGACGCGATCTGCGCCGCGGACCCGTCGCAGACCGGCAGCCTGCTCGGCGACAAGTCGAACTCGATGCTCTTCGACAACGCCAAGATCCGCTCCATCGTCCCGGGCTGGCACGCTCGCGTCCCGTTCCGTCGGGGTGCCCAGGAGATCGTCGACTGGCACCTCGCCGACCGCGCGCGGCAGCGCGTCGACGCCGAGCTGGACGCGCTCCAGGACCAGCTCGTCGCTTCATACCGACCCTGACCGTCGTCGACGTCAGGCAGAACCCTCCACCGCGACCTCCCAGCCGTTTCCCAGCGGTGCCGTGGAATGCTCGGGCCCATGGCATCCGCGACGGCGAAGACCGCCCCGACGACCCTGCTCATCCTCGGCGCCCATGGCGACCTCACCCACCGGCTGCTCCTCCCGGGCCTGGCCAGCCTGCTCGTCGTCGAGCCGGAGCGCGACGTCCGGGTGATCGGCGCCGACCGGGCCGACCTCACCCCCGCCGAGTGGAAGGCGATCGTCAAGGACGCGTTCTCGTCGATCAAGCCACCGGCGACGGTGACGTCCGCGGTCACGAGGCACACGGCATACGTCAAGGCAGACCTGCTCGACGAGACGTCCCTGCGCGGGCTCATCGAGACGGCCGGTGACGGTCCGCTCGTGATCTTCTTCGCGCTCCCACCGCAGGTGACGATGAAGGTGTGCGACCTGCTGCAGCACCTCGACCTGCCCCGGACGACCCGGCTCGCGCTGGAGAAGCCGTTCGGCACCGACCACGCGGCGGCCGTCGCCTTCAACGAGCTGTTGCACCGGGTGGTTCCGGAGAAGGACATCTTCCGCCTCGACCACTTCCTCGGTGTCGCAACGGTTTTCAACCTCGTCGGGCTCCGTTTCGCGAACCGGATGCTGCAGCCGATCTGGAGCGGTGAGCACATAGAGAAGGTCGAGATCATCTACGACGAGGACCTTGCCCTCGAGGGCCGAGCCGGCTACTACGACGGGGCCGGAGCGCTCAAGGACATGCTGCAGAGCCATCTGCTGCAGGTCCTGTCGCTCTTTGCGATGGAGACGATCGCCACGCTCGAGCCCGGTGAGCTGCAGGACCAGAAGGCGCAGGCACTGCGGGCCACGCGCCTGTGGGGCGGGTCGCCGAAGCGGTCGTCCCGGCGGGCCCGCTACGCGGCCGGCAGCATCGGTCCGAAGCAGGTTCCGGACTACGTCAAGGAGGACGGCGTCGACCCGGCGCGGATGACCGAGACCCTCGCCCAGGTCACCCTCGCCATCGAGAACGCCCGTTGGGCCGGCGTGCCGTTCATCCTGCGCAGCGGCAAGGCGCTCGGGGCGGCGCGCAAGGAGATCGTGGCGACCTTCCGCGACGTCCCGCACCTGCCCACGGGGTTCGTCGGGTCCTCCGGCGTCGACCAGCTCGTCATCGGCCTGAAGCCGGGGTCGGTGTCGCTCACCCTCACGATGAACGCCGAGGGCAACCCGCTGGACCTCGAGCAGAAGACGATGACGACGTCGCTGGCCCTGCCCCGCATGCAGCCCTATGGTGAGGTGCTGGCCGAGATCTTCGACGGGTCGCAGCTGCTCACGGTCCGCGGCGACGCCGCCGAGGAGTGCTGGCGGATCATGGAGCCGGTGATCAAGGCCTGGGCAGCCGACAAGGTCCCGATGGAGTCGTATGCCGCGGGCTCAGCCGGGCCGGACGGCTGGTGACCCGCGCGGCCGTTCTCAGCCTGCGGTGTCGGCCACGTCGGGGTGTGCCTCGAGGTAGCGCTCGACGCGGGTATCCGGGACCAGCCAGATCACGGCCACGACGACATAGGCCACGATCCCTACCCAGGGCGAGACGAGGCAGCCCAGGATGCCCAGGAGGTAGATCACGGGTGACATCCGGCCCTTGCGGTCGGCGCCCAGTGCCTCGGCCAGCGGCGAGTTCTTGCCGTCAGCGCGGATGACGACCGTCTGCAGGACGAAGTAGGTGATGGCACAGAGGAGCAGGTCGACCCCGTAGACCATGACCGGGGTTCGCGCGAACCTGGTGTCGTCCATCCAGGCAGTCGTGAACGGTGTGAGGGACAGGCAGAACAGCAGGGCCAGGTTGGCCCAGAGCACCCGGCCGGAGACCCGCCGGACGATCTGGAACATGTGATGGTGGTTGTTCCAGTAGATCCCGACGTAGATGAAGCTCAGGAGATAGGTGAGCAGCCCCGTCGCCGAGTGCATGAGGTCGGACAGGTGCGGTCCCTCGGGTGCGTGCAGCTCGAGGACCATGACGGTGACGATGATCGCCAGCACGCCGTCGCTGAACGCCTCCAGGCGTTGGGTCCTCATGGGCCTGCAGTATGCCGGTCCCGCTCACCCGATCGCGGCGTGCTGATTCGCGGCGTGCCGATCGGGGCGAGCCCCGCCGGTCGCGCCCGTTCGAGTGCTGTACACGTGAGTCACCAGGCGACTCACGCGTAGACGTCACAACACGCGCAGGACGACTCGGGCCCGAGACCCAAGTCGGGCTACAACACCGACCGGGGGCCCTCGTGGATAGCGCGTGTCCGGTTCACCCGGACCTGGCGAACGGCGCACGTCCATGGACGTGCGCTCGCCCGCGTTACTGGCACGGCGAGGGCCAACTTCGACTCGAGCTTCTACGACGTGAAACGGGCGAACAGTTCTGAATCTGTGGCCCCAAGCGGGACCGAACCGACAGCCGCTACTCACGCCACCTCCCCAGTGTCGACGAGGACGTCCGCGCCCAGTATGAGCTGTTCCTCGCCGGCGCCCCGTTGCCCGGGCGGGAACACGGCTGACTGATGCTGGATGCCGGCCTCGGCTGGTTCGAGCCGGGTCACCCGATCCGGGAGCGGACGGCATACAGCTCGGGGAAGAACGTGAGATCCAGTGCGCGGCGGAGGAAGTCGACGCCGCTGCTGCCTCCGGTCCCGGGCTGGCGGCCGATCGTCCGGGTGACGACCTGGAGGTGCCGGAACCGCCACTCCTGGAAGTTGTCCTCGATGTCGACGAGCTCTTCACACGTCTCGTAGACGCCCCAGTGGTCGCCCGGCGCGGCATACACCTCGGCAAAGACGTCGACGAGAGCCTCGCTGAGGGCATACGGCTGCGTGACGTCCCGCTCCAACACCTCGGTCGGGATGGCGAACCCGCGCCGGCCGAGCAGACGGAGGTACTCGTCGTAGAGGCTCGGCTCGTGGAGCAGCTCGTCGAGCATCGCCCGCGCGGCCGGGTCGTGAGCGAAGACGGCGACCATGTCGGCGTTCTTGTTGCCGAGGAGGAACTCGACCGCGCGGTACTGGTAGCTCTGGAACCCGCTGGAGGTCGCGAGGAATGGCCGGATCTGGGCGTACTCGCTCGGCGTGAGCGTCGCCAGGACGGCCCACTGGTCGGTGAGCGTGTGCTGGATGTGTTTGACCCGGGCCAGCCGCTTGAGCGCGGGCGACAGGTCGTCCTTCGCGAGCAGCGTTCTGGCAGAGCGCAGCTCGTGGATGAGCAGCTTGAGCCACAGCTCACTCGTCTGGTGCTGGACGATGAAGAGCAGCTCGTCGTGCTGTGGCGGCTGCGACAGCGGGTGCTGGGCGGACAGCAGGGTCCCGAGGTCGAGGTACTCCCCGTAGGACAGGTTGGTCCGGAAGTCCCGCTCGATGCCTTCCTCCAACGCGCGCTGGGCCGACGGGCTGGTCTCCGATGAAGCCATGGTCACACCGTATGCCGTGCCGCCGCACCTCTCCCAGTCCGTACTGTGGGCGGCGTGACCGAGCAGCCCGACCCGCCACGCTTCGCCTCCGTCGACGACGTCCGCGACCGGCTGTCCGCAGCGGGCTACCTGCCGTCGGACGCCATCGCGACGACGGTCTTCCTCGCCGACCGGCTCGGCAAGCCGCTGCTCGTCGAGGGACCTGCGGGTGTGGGCAAGACCGAGCTCGCCAAGGCCGTTGCCGCCGCGTCCGGAGCGCGACTCGTGCGGCTCCAGTGCTACGAAGGGGTCGACGAGGCGCGGGCACTCTACGAGTGGAACCATGCCAAGCAGCTGCTCCGGATCACCGCCGAGCGGACTGGTGGGAGCGACGACGGTTCGGGTTCGGCCGGCGGCGGAGACTGGGATGCGTTGCGGGACAACATCTTCAGCGAGGAGTTCCTGCTCCCGCGGCCGCTCCTCACGGCCATCCGGAGCGAGGAACCCGTCGTCCTCCTCGTCGACGAGCTCGACAAGGCCGACGTCGAGATCGAGGGGCTGCTGCTCGAGGTGCTGAGTGACTACGCCGTCACCGTCCCCGAGCTCGGCACGATCACCGCGCGTCACCGGCCGTTCGTCGTGCTGACCTCCAACGCGACTCGCGAGCTGTCCGAGGCGCTGCGCCGGCGCTGCCTCTTCCTGCACATCGACTATCCGAGTGCCGAGCTGGAGCAGCGCATCGTCAGCCTTCGCGCCCCTGGACTGGACGCGGCGCTCACCGAGTCGGTCGTCCGCCTCGTCGGGCGGCTGCGCGAGCTGCGGCTGCGCAAGGCGCCGAGCGTGGCCGAGACCGTCGACTGGGCGCACACGCTGATCGCCCTCGGTGCCGAAGACCTGACGGCCGACGTGGTCCGCGACAACCTCGGCGTCCTCCTCAAGCACCAGGACGACATCGCACGAGCCGTCGTCGCCCTCGACCTGACCTCACCTGGCCTGACCTGACCTGACATGACCGCTGCCCTCGACACCCGGCTCGTGGCGTTCGCGCGTGCACTGCGCGGGCACGGGGTCGTCGCCGGCACGAGCGAGGTCGTCGACGCGGGACTGGTGATGCAGGCCATCGGCCTCGAGGACCGCGAACGGCTGCGCGAGGGCCTGGCGGCTGCTCTCATGCGCCGCGCCGGGCAACGACCGGTGTTCGACGAGGTCTTCGACGTCTGGTTCCCGGCGGCGGTCGGCTTGCGGACGGCGGTCGAGGGAGACCCGGACGCCGACACCGACGCCCCCGACACCGTCAACAACCCGCGCAATCGTCAGCTGGCCGACACCCGACCGGTCAGGCAGCTGACGATTGCGCGGAACTCTGACGCGACGGAAGTGCGCGCCATCGCGCAGGCGCTCCGCGATGAGCTCGCGCAGGCGTTGGCGGACAACGACATCCGCGCCCTCGACGCCCTCGCCGCGCGCGTCGTCGAGACGCTGGGGCGCCTCCCCAACGAGGCGTCGACCGGCTCCTGGTCGGGCCAGCAGGCACTCGACGCTCTTGCTCCGCAGACCGCGATCGCTGCCGCCCTGGCCCGAATCCAGGACGGCGCCCTCGACGTCCCCGGCGGGTCCGGTGACGGGTCGGGGGGCAGCGGAGGCGCTGGAGCAGGCACGGCTGGGCCACCCAGCGGCAGCCGGTTCGTCGACCGGTTCACCCGTGACGAGCTCCGGTCACAAGTGACCGCCTTCCGGCGTCGGGTCGAGACCGAGACGCGCCGGCGCAATGCCGAGGCGCGCGGAGCCGAACGGATCAGCCGGTATGCCGTGCGCCCACCGGCCGAGGACCAGCCCTTCCTCCTCTCCGGCCGGACCGACGTCGACGAGCTCCGCCGCACGATCGCCCCGCTGGCCCGCAAGCTGGCCACCCGCATGGCAGCCCGCCGCAAGCGTGCCTCTCGCGGCAGCATCGACATCCGTCGCACCCTGCGGTCGTCGATGTCGACCGGTGGGGTGCCGATGCGACCGGCCTACGCTCACCGTCGTCCGGCCCGGCCGGACATCGTCGTCCTCGCCGACCTGTCCTCCTCGGTGGCCGGCTTCAGCCGGTTCACGATCCTGCTCGTCCAGGCCCTGGCCGCCCAGTTCCGGCGGGTCCGGATCTTCGGCTTCGTCAACGTCGTCGACGAGCTGACCGACGCGGTCGTGTCGGCGGCCCCGGGCACCGACCTGTCCACGGCCTTCGACGACACCGCCCGGCTGACGAGGTGGCACCGGAACAGTGACTACGGCGCCGCGCTCCACGACTTCGCCGCCCACCACCTCGACGCGGTCGGGCACCGGACCACCGTTCTCATCCTCGGCGACGCGCGGACCAACGGCACGGACCCGGCATACGACGTCCTGCGCGAGATCGTCGACCGGGCCCGGCACGTCGTGTGGCTCAACCCCGAGCCCGCGAGCGCGTGGGGCTCAGGGGACTCGGTGGCGCACCGGTACGCCGAGATCGTCGACATGCGCGAGTGCCGCAACATCTCCCAGCTGCGCCAGTTCGTCACCCGGACGATGCCGGTCCGCTGAGCCCGGCCGGGGGGTGGTCAGCCGCCGAAGACCTCCGGGTCGGGACCGGTCCGGTGGCCGCGGTCGAGCGTGGCGATCCGGGCCAGGTCGTCCTCGGTCAGCTCGAACCCGTAGACGTCGAAGTTCTCGGCGATCCGCGCCGGGGTCACGGACTTGGGGATGACGACGTTGCCGAGCTGGATGTGCCACCGGATGATCGCCTGCGCGGGCGTCACGCCGTGGGCCGCCGCGATGTCGGTGATGACCGGGTCCTGGAGCACCGCCCCACCCGAGGCCAGCGGGCTCCAGGCCTCGGTGAGGATGCCGCGCGCCTCGTTGAACTCCCGAAGGTCAGCCTGCTGGAGGTACGGATGCAGCTCGATCTGGTTGATCGCCGGCCATTCCTCGGTCTCGTCGTGCAGCCGCTGGAGGAGCTCGGCGGGGAAGTTGCAGACGCCGATCGCCCGGACCCGCCCGCCGTCCCGGATCCCGCGCAGCGCCTTCCAGGCGTCGACGAAGCGGTCTTTGGCCGGCGCCGGCCAGTGGAGCAGGTAGAGGTCGAGGACGTCGAGACCGAGACGCTCCATCGACCGGTCGAACGCGGCCACGGTCCGTTTGCGGCCGTAGTCGTCGGGCCACACCTTGGTCGTGATGAAGAGGTCGTCGTGCGGGATGTCGGTGGCGGCCAGCGCCCGCCCCACGCCGTCCTCGTTGCCATAGATCCGCGCCGTGTCGATCGACCGGTAGCCGACCTCGAGCGCGGTGTCGATGGCCGCGTCGACCTCGGCGTCGGGCACCTGCCAGACGCCGAAACCGAGCTGCGGGATGCCGATCGAGCCGTCGGGGGTGGGCAGGGGAAGGGTAGGAACCTGGGCCATTCCCCCACCCAAGCACAGCAGCTCGTATGCCGCGCGTCGGGTCAGCCCCGGTCGGCGGCGACGGCCTCCCGGCTTGGGAGGACGTCGTCGAGGGGCGCGAGGTGTCGGCCGGGGCCGCGTCGGCCGCGCCGGAGGGGGCCCAGGACCAGGGCGCGAACCGGAGCCTGGCCCACGATGACGCTGCCGAGGACGAGCGTCATCGCCAGGAGGTGGATCGGGCCGAAGGGCTCGGCCAGCAGGACCACGCCCAGGAGCGTGCCGACGACCGGGTTGACCAGGCCGATGACGGCGACCGAGCCGGCCGTCATCCGGGCCAGCCCGCGGAACCACAGGACATAGGCGACGCCGGAGCCGACCAGGCCCAGGTAGGCGAACGCGAGCCCGCTCGACAGCGTGATGGCCGGGGGCGCGCCCTCGACGAGCAGCGCGACGGGAAGGAGGAGCAGACCGCCGGCGACGAGCTGCCACGCCGTGACGACGAGGACGTCCTCGCGCGGGGACCACTTCTTCATCAGGACGAAGCCGGTCGAGGAGGAGAGCACCGCCGCCACGGCGGCGCCGACCCCGACCAGGTCGAGGGCTCCGGAGGAGTCGACGCGAGCCACGAGGAGCAGCACTCCGGCGATGCCGACGACGGCGGCGACGAGGGTGGTCCGGTCGACGCGCTCCCCGAGGACCAGCCGGGCGATGGCCATCATCGCCAGGGGCGCGAGGGCGGTCATCGTCGAGGCCAAGCCGCTCGGCAGCCGGTAGGCGGCGACGAACAGGAGCCCGAAGAACAGTCCGTGGTTGAGCGCGCCGAGGACGGCCGCACGGCCCCACCACCGACCCGTCGGCAGGCGCCGGAGCCAGAGCAGCATCAGCAGGCCGACCGGCAGGACACGGACGACGGCCGCGAAGAGCGGCCGTCCCGGCGGGAGCCACAGCTGGGTGACGGCATACGTCGAACCCCACACGATCGGGGGCACCACGGTCAGGAGGACGGTGGCCAGGCTCAGGCCACTCGGGCCACTCATCGATTTATCTTCCACGGAAGATATAATACCTTCCACGGAAGATATATTCCGTGGCATGCCCGAGCCGAGCACCGACCACGTCCAGCACATCGTCGACCAGTGGACGGCCGAACGACCGGACCTCGACCCCTCCCCCATCCTTGTCATGGGTCGGCTCCACCGGGTGGCCAACGCCATGACCGCCGAGCTGGTAGCGCTCTATGCGAGGTTCGGCCTCGGCGAGGGCGACTACGACGTCCTCGCGAGCCTCCGCCGCCAGGGACACCCCTACCTGCTCACCCCCACCCAGCTGCTCGAGGAGACGATGGTGACCTCGGGCGCGGTGAGCAAGCGCGTGGACCGGCTCGCCGCCCTGGGCCTCGTCGAGCGCGTCGCCAGCCGCAGCGACGGACGGTCCACGCTGGTCCACCTGACGCCCAAGGGTCGACGGCTGATGGACGAGGCGCTCGCCCAGCATCTGGCCAACGAGGAACGGCTCCTGTCACCCCTCACCGTCCGCGAGCGCGAGACCCTCGCCACACTCCTCGCCAAGCTCGGCTCATCCCTTCGGGTCTGAACGAGTCGGACGCTAGGGTCGGGCTCATGGCGCCCATCTCCAAGGTCCTCATTGCCAACCGCGGCGAGATCGCCGTCCGGATCGCCAGGGCCTGCCGCGACGCCGGGATCGGCTCGGTCGCCGTCTATGCCGACCCGGACCGCGACGCGCTGCACGTGAAGGTCGCGGACGAGGCATTCGCCCTCGGCGGCAGCACCCCCGCCGACTCCTATCTCCGGCAGGACAAGCTGATCGAGGTGGCCAAGCAGTCAGGCGCTGACGCGGTCCACCCCGGCTACGGGTTCCTCGCCGAGAACGCCGACTTCGCCGCGAAGGTCATCGACGCGGGCCTGACCTGGATCGGCCCAGGGCCCGAGGCCATCGACTCCCTCGGCGACAAGGTCAAGGCCCGGCACATCGCCCTGGCCGCCGACGCACCCCTCGTCCCGGGCACCAAGGACCCCGTCACCGGCCCCGACGATGTCGTCGCGTTCGCCCAGGAGCACGGCCTCCCGGTGGCCATCAAAGCGGCATACGGCGGCGGCGGTCGCGGCCTGAAGGTCGCCCGCACCCTGGAGGAGATCCCCGAGCTCTACGAGTCCGCGGTGCGCGAGGCCGTGACGGCGTTCGGTCGGGGCGAGTGCTTCGTCGAGCGGTTCCTCGACAAGCCGCGCCACGTCGAGACCCAGTGTCTCGCCGACAGCCACGGCAACGTCGTCGTCGTCTCCACCCGCGACTGCTCCCTCCAGCGGCGCAACCAGAAGCTCGTCGAGGAGGCTCCCGCGCCGTTCGTCACCGAGGAGCAGCACGCCGAGCTCGTCCGGGCGTCCAAGGAGATCCTCAAGCGAGCCGGCTACGTCGGCGCCGGCACCTGCGAGTTCCTCATCGGCGTCGGCGGCGACATCAGCTTCCTCGAGGTCAACACCCGACTCCAGGTCGAGCACCCGGTCTCGGAGGAGGTCACCGGCGTCGACCTCGTCCGCGAGCAGTTCCGGATCGCGGGCGGCGAGGCCCTCGGCTACGACGACCCCGCGCCGCACGCGCACTCGATCGAGTTCCGGATCAACGGCGAGGACGCCGGCCGCAACTTCCTGCCCGCCCCCGGCACCGTCACGACGATGGTCGTCCCCGAGGGCCCCGGTGTCCGGTGGGACGCAGGCATCGTCGAAGGTGACACGGTTGCCGGCGCCTTCGACTCGATGATCGCCAAGCTGATCGTCACCGGCCGGACCCGCTCGGAGGCCCTCGCCAGGTCCCGCCGCGCCCTGGCTGAGCTGGTCATCGACGGCATGCCCACCGTCGTCCCGTTCCACCGCGCCGTCGTCGACGACCCGGCCTTCGCGCCGGCCGACCCCGACCAGCCGTTCTCCATCCACACCCGGTGGATCGAGACCGAGTTCGTCAACCAGATCAGCCCGTATGCCGGTGCCTCGGCTGCCCTTGACGAGGCACCCGCCGAGCGTCAGACGATCGTCGTCGAGGTGGGCGGCAAGCGGCTCGAGGTCGTGCTCCCCGGTGGCCTCGCCCTCGGTGGGGGCGGGACGAGTGCGACGGCACGGAAGAAGGCGCCGCGGCGCACCTCGTCCGCGTCCGGCGGCGCCAAGGCCTCCGGTGACAGCCTGACCGCACCGATGCAGGGCACTATCGTCAAGATCGCCGTCGAGGAGGGCCAACAGGTCGCTGAGGGTGACCTCGTCGTCGTCCTCGAGGCGATGAAGATGGAGCAGCCGATCACCGCCCACAAGGCCGGCACCATCACCGGCCTTGCCGCCGAGGTAGGCGCCACCGTCACCAACGGAGCCGTCCTCGCCGAGATCAAGGACTGACCGGACTACGGCAGCTTCCTAGGCGATCATCCCCCCGCCGATGACCCGGACCTGCTCCGGGTCCTCCCAAAAGGTCAGGTCGCCGTCTCTGAGCGTCACCGTCATCAGATCGCTGTACTCGGTGACCTGCTCACCGTCCACCGTCGAGACGGCCTGCGCGACAAAGCGGGTCTCCACCCCTTCGGCGACCGGGACGAGGAACTCCAGCTCAACCTGCTCCCCTTCGCCGACCTCGACCGTCGCATCGGGCTCCCCGTCCATCGTGGGCGCCACGAACTGCAACCCGTCGCGCAGCACCCGGTAGTGGTCCGTGAGCGCCAACAACCCGTCGATCCCCCAGTCCCCGAGCAGCGTCACGTAGTCCACCCCGGCGGCCACTTCCAGCGCGTCGTCCCGGTGCTCTTCTCCGGAGTGGAGGGTGAAGGGATGCTCGGCCAGCACAGCGGCAACCGCCTCGGCGCGCCCGGCGTCATCCTCCGCACCCGGCGCAGCCAACCCGGCCGCCTCAGCTGCGCGCAGGAACGCAAGCGCCTGCTCACGACCCGCGGACTCCTCCAGGAGGGCACCAAGGAGCCACCTCGTCGTGCCGGCGTCGGTGAGGTCGGACTCGGCGGCGACCAGTGCGGCCCATCCCTCGAGCAGGCCGGTCGCGCTGGCCAGCGTCACCTTCACGACCGGGTCCACTGCACCGGTCACCTGCACCTTCACCCGCGACGCCGAGAAGTCCGCCCCGACCTTGGCCAGGGCGACCCCCGGAAAGACTTCCATGACGTCCACGCTGAGATCAGGCCCGGCGATGTCGACGACGGCAGGTTTCACGTGCCGAGAGACCGTGAGCTGGTCGGACCTGCTGCCCTGGTCGTCCTCGAAGGCAAAGTGTCGTCCGCCTACGCGTGCTGACAGGTCGATGGGTCGCTGTGTCTCGTACTCACCCTCGGCCACCAGGCGGACCCTGACCGGGTTGAGGCGGCTCTCGGTCGGCTTGCCGAGGAGTCGCTTGACCCACGCGACCGACGGCGCCGTGAGCCGGATCGGTGTGAAGGCAGCCGGCACTGTCGTGTAGTTCCACCCATAGAGGTACACACCGCAGCCCGTTCTGACGAGCGGTTGCGGCAGCACGTTCTTGTCCGGGTCGGACAGCCAGTTGAGATGGGGCATCAGTCGATCTCCCTGCAGCGAGCGGTGCGGAGCTCCCGTTGCTCCGGATCCTCCTCGCTCGGCCGGTGGACTCGCCGGGCCTCGTTCCCAGACCGATCCGAAAGGACGACGCGGGACCTGGCCGTGGCGCTCCTCGCAGGAGCCGTGCCGAGGACACGCGAAGGGGCCGCCCCACTCGGGGCGGCCCCTTCGTCGTTCGCGGATCAGCTCACTGCTGCGCAGGAGCCTGACCGTCCAGGCCGAGCTTGCCCTCCAGGAAGGACATGCCCTGCTTGATCTGGTCAGTGTGCTGGCCACCGGTCTGCTGGTCGAGCAGCTCCTCGGCCTTGTCCAGGCCCGCCTTGGCCTGGTCGGGGTGCTGCTTGACGAGGCTCTCGGCCTCGTTGATGATCTCGCCGAAGTTCATGGGTGCCTCCGAGGGTCGATGGACGCCCGCTGGTCGAGCGCTCGGGCGGAGCGTGTCAGCCAGTCCTCAAACCAGCCCGTATGCCGGCTGCGAGTTCGCTGGGAGCGATCAGAGGGCGTGCCAGATGAGGAACGCCCCACCCACGAGACACGCGACGATCGAGGCGAGCCGGGTGCCGGCGGCCACCCAGGCCCGTCGGTGCGGGCTGACCCGAACGGCGGCCGGGGCGAGACGGAGCAGGGCCAGTGGCAGCCAGGCGGGCGTGAGGACGACGCCGGTCACGGCGGCGAGCAGCGCCACCCGGGCGACCAGGGGCTGGTCGGCGGCACCGAGACGCTGGGCCACCGAGACGTAGAGGGGCAAGGTCGTGAAGTTCGTCGCCATGCCCAGGATGCCGAAGGGGAACTGCCCCCGGGTCGGGACCGGTTCGCCGGCCGGCAGCTCGGCGACGGTCGACGGGTGTGGGGCGGAGTGGGCCCGCTTGGCCTGGTAGGCGCCGTAGCAGAGGAGTAGCACGGCCAGCACGAGGTCGACGTCACGAGAGGCCAGCTCACGCGCCGCCAGCCCGGCCGCCGATGCGCCGAGCAGGCCCATGCTCGCGGTTCCGAGGACGACGAGTACGAGGAGGTTGCCCAGCGCGAACCGCAGGGCACCGCCGAAGCCGTTGTTCGTCGCGACCGTCGAGGCGTTGAGGAAGATGACCGGGCTGATCGCCGCCAGCACCGTGAGCGGAGCGATGACACCGATGAGGTGCGCAGCGGACTCCATGCCGGAAAGCCTAGGCGGAGCACTCGGGGGCGACGGCCGTGGATCGGCCGACGCCCCCGAGGGTCTTTGCGTTGTGAGGCTGCGCCGTCAGGAGCCCAACGAGGTGGAGGCCGGGTTGTCTGTGCCGCCGGTCGGCTCGGCGTCGCCGCCCGGGTTCGGGACCGTGTCAGGCTCGGTCCGTTGCGGCAGGCTCGGCTCGCCCCACTCCGACCCCGACGCGTCACCGCTACCGCTGGCGCTGCCCTCGTCGCTGGCGTCCCCGCCACTGGTCGAGTCCGGAGCCCAGCTCGAGTCATCCCCAGCGGGTGCCGAGTCCGAGGGAGCCGGGACGGCCGGAGCCGAGTCAGCGTCTGACGGAACCGGGTCGGCCGGAGCCGAGTCAGCGTCTGACGGAACCGGGTCGGCCGGAGCCGAGTCCGAGGGAGCCGGGTCGGCCGGGGCCGAGTCAGCGTCTGACGGAACCGGGTCGGCCGGAGCCGAGTCCGACGACGGGTCGGCCGGAGCCGAGTCCGACGACGGGTCGGCCGGAGCCGAGTCCGACGACGGGTCGGCCGGAGCCGAGTCCGACGGCGACGAGTCGGGCTGGGTCGGCGCAGGCGCCTGGGCCTCCTGCGGGACCCCCAGCTGCCCCTCGACGAAGTCGCCCCCCTTGTCGATGATGTCCTTGAACTGGCCCCCGGTCTGCTGGTTGATCACGTCCTCGATCTTCTCGACGGCGCCGCGCGCCTGGTCGGGGTGTTCCTTGGCGTAGTCCTTGGCCTTGTCGACGTACGCGCCGGCGTCGCCGAGGTTCGGTGCATTGAGGTCCGACATGGATGCTCCTTCGGGAGTGGAATCCCGGCTCGGATCCACCACCCTAGAGCGGCCGGCAGAGCCATGGTGGATTGGGCGATTGCGGTCCACGTCACACCCGAACTGCTCCCTGTCGCCGGTCTGTTCAGGTTCTGTTCAGCCAACGCCCAGCCCCAGCCGCGAGGCTGGCTGGACCATGGTTGCCTTCCTCGCGTCCTATCTCCTGTATGCCGTGGCGCTGGGAGCCGCTGTGACCTGGCTGGTGTCCCCCAGGGCGCGGAAACTGTCGTTTGCGCTCGCCGCGGCCCTCGCCGCAGGCGCTGTGGGAGTCCTCGTCAAGGTGATGGGTGCGGTCTGGACCGATCCCCGTCCGTTCGTCGTCGACCACACGACGCCCGCCATCGCGCACAGCGCCGACAACGGTTTCCCCTCCGACCACACCGCCCTGGCGACGGCCATTGCCCTCGTCGTGCTGACGCGCAACCGGATCGCAGGCGTTGTCCTCCTTGTCCTGGCGCTCGTGCTGGCCGCCGCCCGGGTGGCAGCCCACGTCCACCACGTCCCGGACATCATCGGCGGCCTCGGGGCCGGCGCGGTGGCCGCCGCAGTCGGAGTCCGACTCGCGAGCTGGGTTGCGCCCGCTATCGACCGGCGCTGGCCGGCACTCTCGGGCGAGCCGGCACCGGCGCCGTAGCGGGAGAGGTGAGCGGGCGGCATACGCGCGCAGGTCTGCACCCGAGTAGTGCCTTCCGCACCCGATAAGGAAACCCGGGTGCGGAAGGCACTAGGCGGGCTCACGCGGTTAGTGCAACACCCCTGATCAGAGATGGGGTTTGGAGCAATGACTGCTCGACGAGGTCGTCCGTCGCTGCCGCCGAAGAC
>Ga0209811_10000014_pt1 | contig 87496 bp, 79 predicted proteins | sample Coa_R1_6_FD_187161 | JGI IMG/M metagenome (GOLD analysis project Ga0209811, IMG submission 187161) | Surface soil microbial communities from Centralia Pennsylvania, which are recovering from an underground coalmine fire. - Coalmine... | ecosystem: Environmental > Terrestrial > Soil >... | reverse complement strand
GACGGCAGCGACGGTGCGGTCCAGGGGTCCCATGTACCGGTCCGGATGGGCGACGGCGCTGTGCAGACCGTTGGCCACGGCCGTGAACCAGGTGGCGGCCCCGAGGAGGAAGTTGCCCACGGTCGTGTCGAGAGTCGCCCCGAACCCCTGGACCTGGCCGAGGCAGCCGAGATCGTAGGTGTGCCACGACAGGCCGGCATACGCGTAGTTGTCGTAGATCGCCGGATTGGCCGGGTCGGCGAATGCGTCTCCGGACACCGGGGTCTGGCCCGGGGGCGGGTCGACGACGTCGGTGGATCCAGTCCCGGGCTCGGCGGGAGCGGGGGCGTCCTTGCAGTCCGGGACGAACGGGATCGCGGGGGTGGCCGAGGCGGCGGAGGCGCCGACGGTCAGGAGTGCCGCCAGGAGGGCGAGCAGGATGGCGAGTGCTCGGGCGTGGCGCATGTCAGGCGCTCCTCTCCAGCTCGTCGTCTTCGATGTCCGACTCCGGTCGGGCGCGGTGGGTCCAGTTCGTCGCGGCGCTCGGGTCTGCCGTGGTGTTGAGTGCCTCGAGGAGGGCAGGGTGTGCCGATAGGTCCATGCGCATCCGCTCGACGCCTCCGGAGCCGTCGGAGAATACGAACTCCCGTGAGCCGCGCCTGCCTTCGCGGGTCGGTTGGGAAAGCGTCCCGAAGATGCCCTCGAAGCCCATCCCGTCTCGTATGCCGGGGATGAACTTCAGCGCATCTCGTTGGGCGTCCTGGTCGGTGAGCCGTCCGATGAATGCCGCGGAGACGAGGTTGGCCAGGTCGAGCTTGAGCAGGTCGGACGGGTTCTGGCTGGCCATCAGGACGCGAGTGTTGTGCTTGCGGCTGTCGCGGGCGGCGCGGTCGATGAACCGGCGACCGGTGCCGAAGGTGGCCAGTGCCCACGCCTCGTCGATGAAGATGCCCTTGCGGGCGTTGACGTCGCCGAAGTACATGCCGCGCTGGGTGAGCCAAGCGGCGAGGTACATGATGCACATGGACAGCCGCTCGTCGAGGTCCTCGGAGGTGGCGCGGGAGTCGTCCGGTAGGGCGAGTCCGCGAAGGCTGTACACGGTGAGCAGCGGGTCATCGTGGCCGTAGTCCTGGCGGTAGCCGGAGGGGAAGATGAGCCGGCCGTGGCTGGTTCGGGCGGCCTCGCGCAGGAAGTCGGCCATGTAGCCGGCGTGCCGGACGAGCTCGGCGTCGCCCTCGAACCGGGCCAGGGCCTCGACGACGTCACCGGCCGCACTCGTCTTGTGGGCCGGGACTGTGCCGACGGAGCGCATGAGGGCGACCTCGGTGAGGACGTGGTCCTGCATCTGGCGGGGAAGCATCGCCCGCAGGACGCTGCTCGTCAGGACGCGCCGGGTTTCCTCGGCGTGGGCCTGGGCTGCCTTCCACTCCAGGTCGTTGCCGTAGTGGCCGCGCTGGGGCTCGGGGATGACCCTGTAGGTACCGAGGGATCCCGGCGGGGCATCCAGGAGGTCGATGGCCCGGGATCGTTCGGCCAGTTCTGGCAGACGGCACAGGGCAGTGAGCCGGCCTGATGGGTCGAGCACCGTCCAGGGGACGCCCTGCATGACGGTGCGGTAGATGATGCTGCCGCCGGCGGTCGACTTTCCACCACCCAGACCGGCGCACAGCACCGCCAGGCCGGACTCCTCGCCCTTCTCGGTGGCCATCCACGGCTCCCACGTGACGACCCGGGCGGACGTCCCGGAGGTCTCGCCGAGGTGGATGCCGACGCGGTCGCCGACGGAGGCGGTTGCAGCGGGGACCGCGGCCGCGAAGGTCGTCACCGGCATTCGACGCCGGTATGCCGTGCTGCCGAGGCGTTCGCCGGGGATGAACTCGCGGGCCACGGCGTACTGGTCGGCGGGACGGGCGATCGTTACGGCGGGGGCGTAGAGGGACCTGACGGCGGCGGCTCGCTCGAGAGCCTCCTCCTCGGTCGTGCCGGCGACGGCGATCCGGTACCAGCCCTGGGTGCGGGTGGACAGCCCGGACAGACCGGAGGTGAGTTCGTCCTCGACGGTGAGGGCCTTGTCGGCCTGCCGGTCGAGAGACCCGGGGGCGGGTTCGTGGTGCTCCACCTCGTAGTGGTGCTTCTGGGCGCGGATCTTTTGGATCGAGCGGCGCATGGCCATGCCGACCTTGGCGGCGTCCTCGATCTGGACGCGGGCCGACCACTCGACCGGGAAGTCGAGGGCGTCGGTGCGCTGGATCCATGGAACGCCCGGTGGGATGTCGAGATCGGTCATCCGACCCACCGACATGACGCACACGTGTCGGGTGACCTGGCGGTCCTCGATCTCTCCTACGACCCGGATCGTGCGCCCATACGGGGTGGCCGACCAGTGGACACGATCGGTGAACTCGTGCAGATCGTCCAACTCCCACTCGTCGTCCGTCGCAGCGCCGATGACGGTCGGAGCGGGCAAGCCGAGCCCGGTCGATCGGTGAAGCAGCCACTCGAGCTCGCGCGGCGTCGCCAGGGCCGCGTCGACTCCTTGGAGCGCCATGACCTCTGTGACGGCCTTGACCTGCTTGCCCAGTGCGCGGACCTCGCGGTCGGTGACCGGGCCGACGGCGCGACCGAGGGCGGCGAGCGGTCCGTGCAGACCGGTCGGCGTCGGGATCGAGACGCCGACGTAGACCTCCTTGTCGGCCATCGACCTGCCGGCCAGGTACCGCTGCTCGGTGAGCAGATGCTCTCGCCAGCCCGGCAGCGGCGCCGGGGCGTTCCGGTCGTGGGCGATGGCCCAGCGGCTCACCGGGTACGGCCTGGTCGTGACCCGGATGTGCAGGGTCCGCTTCGTCAGCTGGGCGTAGGCGTCAGCAGCGCCGACGATCAGCTGCTCCCGGATCGAGTCCGGACGGAACGACCAGCCCTGTGGGTCGAGCCGGTACCACGCCTGGATCCCGTTCCGGGTGACGGTGCAGTTGCTGGTAACCCGTTGCAGGGCCAGACCGGTCTTGGACCCCATCAGTCCGTCCCCTTCGCGTTTGAGTCCGTGGCAGGAGTTGCCCGGCTCGGGTCTGGGGGGACGATCCGGACCCGAGCCGGGCGGATGGTGGCCTCCGTGACCCTCGTCAACTGCCGCGGCGCGCCGACTTCGTGGGCGAAGGCGGCGACCACCGACAGCACGGGGCGGTCGGCATCAACGAGACGGAGGATGGCCCGCGTGGCGAGGGCCGTGCCGATGACGGTGTAGGCGAACGAGAAGAACCCGAACGGGATCCCGACCTTGCGTTCAACCGCCTGGAGGATCAGGAAGATAACCGCGCCCACGGCATACGCGATGTAGCGGGCCCGAAACGGGAGGGTCTGGTTCGGAGGTCCGAGCCAGACGCCGTTGATGTCGTAGATGTCGTCGTCCACTGGGAGTCGCATCGGTCGGCCTCCTCAGCTCGTGACGAGGCTGGCGAGCCAGGCGCCGAGCTGGTCGGCCTTGCCGGTGGCGGCGATGCCGAGCACGACGAGGGCGATGATGACGCCGGCGACGACGCGCATGGCGCGGGAGTTGTCGCCCTTCTGGGCGAGCAGGAGTAGCACGACGGCGATCATCAGGATGAGCAGCGGGACCACGTTGTGCTTGATCCAGTCCTGCAGGCTCGAGGTGCTGGCGCCGGCGGTGAGGGTGGTGAGGGTGTGCATGATCGTCCCCAATCAGTTGAACGTCGGGACCTCCCCGACATCAACCAGTCCGCCTCAGCGCGGGGTCGTGAATCCACCGAACCTGCAACGAGTCTCGAGATTTACCAAGACTTCGACAGGGCTTGACCTCGCCTTGACCTTCTGCCCGCGTAGCCGGGTCTCCCGTCGACTCACCTGCGGGATGCCCCCGAGCGGTCCATCATCCGGCCCGTCCAGAACGCGTCAAGGGCGCCTACGGCGTCGCTGGCGCGATGGACTTCGTCCACCCTTGACCCAACCTGGCCAGCCCTACTGCTGCTCCGCTATCGGGATGCATCCCTCCTGTCCTCCTCCGGCGCATTCGCCGTCGGGTGTTGACTTCGGCCTTGCGCGTGATCCTTGCGGCCGTCTCTTGGCCATCCGGGCAAGGGGGTGCCGATTTGGTGAAGGCCGCCGCGTCACTCACGGCCGATAGGCGGCCCTCAAGTAGCCGACGACGTCGTTGCACCAGTGACCGCGCGGAACGGGCGTTCGTCGATCATCACGGAGTGCAACAGAGCCGGACACGTCGCCACTCGCTCGGCGCGCGGTCCGGTCGTAGGCTCGATCCGTCCGTCGTCCTGAACTCTCTCGCACTTTCAACACCCCGGTCGCCGTGCCGCAGCGGCGCCAAGATGTCATGACCAAATGGCGCGCAAATTAGAGACCCGCATTAAATCCAAGAGGAGATGGTTGACTTGGCTCCTGGTGCCAAGACTCTCGAAATAATGGTGGAATCGGTAGCCGGGTTCGAAATTCATGACGCGATAGCCGGAGGCCCAGCACGCAGTCGGGAGTTGGATAAGGAACGCATGGAGTATTTGGAGTCAGTACTGGGTGGCACCCAAGGAGTGCGACAGTTTGCCAACTCCGTGGGGGCGGGTCTGAATATTCTGGAATCAGATTGGGTGGTTACTCGCTATGGGCTCTACTACGTCGCCTTCAACGCTCAACAGGTGATGATGTGGGCTTGGTCAGGGATATCCGAAATACGCCTGTCAAAGCGGGCGCGCCTGGGTCCTCTCAGCACGATAACCGTCGCGCTGCAAAACGGACGAACGTTCGACCTCCAAGTAGGCCGGCACGGCGTCGATGCTCTGCTTGACGCCGCCCTGGAGTTCATCCCGTGAGGTTCAGCGCACCGTCGACCCCTGCCCTGGACCTCGGCCCGTGTCCTCGATCGACGTCCGGTGTCTTCTGCCGGTGTCTTCTGCCCGTCGTTGCCGAAATGACCTCTACCAAGTCAAGAGCCTCGCTGCGCTCGGCCACGGCTGCGGGCGGCGCTGGCGCGCCGTCCTCGCCGCTCAGTCCAGGAGGCGGTGAACCGCCCGAGCTCCCGGCTTCCCCAACAGAGAAAGTTCGTTCTTTGCTCTGGCTGCGAGCCCGAATGGCGATGTGCCTTGCTCCTGCATAGCCGCATGAACCAGGCGATCAATCCCTGCTGCAACGAGAGGTGGGGTAGTACGCATCGTGGCCGGCAAAGCAACCGAATCAAAACGTCCGCCGTGCAAGAGCAAGTTTCTCTGATTAAAGAGTCGACGGAAGGCATCTTGATAGTAGCCCTTGACTCTGATCATAACGCCCGCGGGATCAACGGAAATTGATTTGACGCGTGCAGCAGCAGCTGCATCCGCCGGGCTTTCAGTGAAATCAACTCGATCCTGCTCGATCTCTGCCAGGAGAAGATCCAGCTTCTGCAACTGCGTCAATTCTGAAGCAGGCCCCAACCGGCCCTCAAGAAAGTCCTCCCGCACTCCGAGAACTTCGATCAGTTGGGTTAGTTCTGCGCGAACAAAGCCGCCAGCAACGACCGCCGCCATCCGATCGGCAGCCTCCGCGCCCGCCTCGCCCGCGCGGGCTAAAAGTCCTTCGACCGCCGCCCAGATCGCCGCAACGGACGCCCACGACGTGGAGGTCTCAACTGCGGCTAGCAACTCAAAAGCGTCGTCGAGGGGCGTCGTTTCAGGCGTTCTCGCGGCTGGCAAGAGCAATTTATAGCGGGTGATGGAAGAAACTAGAATATTAGCACTTCGTGGTGGCAGTGGGATCCACTTTCCCCGCTTCCCAGAAAGAATAGTAACGTGACCGCTTGGCGTGGCTTTCTTGGCCGCCAGGCCAATGGCAACTCGTGCGGAGATTCGACGAAGCTCGACCTCGACAATCTCCACGGCCGCCTTCGGTTCGCGAGCCTCAACTGTGAAGAGAAGCGCTCCAGCCCCTTTACGATCGGGTGGCTGCGAAGTCTTATCCTTCTCGACTCGCTCTACCATTTCGTCCCACGTCAAGAAGCGCTCTCCTGCGGCGGTGGCCAACTCCTGGGGCAGGCTTGCAAAAGGGACAATGACCTCATAGGAAACGGTCGCCCGGCGACACATCTCGTCTGCCTTGTCAAGCAACTGCCCAAGAGATTTTCCTTGATCTCGACTGGCTAGCAGCCACCCATGGAGATGATCACGAGAGAAGCCCGCGTCCAGAAGATGAGCCACGAGAGACCTCGCGCAGAGTTCAACTTCGCCGTCCGAAACCTCGCCGCGCTCGAAGGCCTCTTTCCAGTTGCGGATGTAGCCGTTCTCGCAACGCCGCACCAACTGCTCTAGGGAGCCCGCGATCGAGAGGTCAACAACGCCGCTGTTGTTAGCGCCCGCTTTCGTGGCGCCACGGCCTAGGATTTCGGCGATCTGCTCCCTGACCTGCCGTGTGCCAAGACCGACATCGCGGAGAACGATCTCGCGTGTAGATGCGGTCACGTAGACGAGGCCCTCCGTTCGCATGGCCCCGCTTCTGACGCCATCTGCGTACTCAAGTACCTCTCTAAGGCACAGGAGACTGCCCAGCTGCCACAGGCCGCGATGCCACGGAGTCCGCCGATCCACAAGCTCGATCAGCCGGGCCGTGATGAGAGTTTCAGGTGAGTGGCCATCCGTTGTCACCAAGGTAGGCTAGTGTCTTCGTACGGCCTGTTGGTCGACCAGCTGAAAGACGGGAGTCGCCTTCGGGCCGCTCCCGTCTTTACTTTGTCCCGGAACCCCCGTCGAGTAGTGCCTGCATGGTGATATGAGACACATCCGTGCTCGACAGGCCCCTGCCCGCGACCAACGTCGACCTGCGTTCGGGCAGGTCAGACGGCGTCGGCGTCGTGAAGCGAACGGGAGTGGTGCACTTCGTAGGCTGGGGGTCCACTCCAGTGTCTGCTCGAAGGGTGGCCAACCAGCCGTGGCGGACGGACACCCTTGCCTGAGGGGACCAAGCGCCATGTCCTCGCTCGCTCTGTCGGCAGCAGATAGGAATGGGTGTTGTCGGCGGTCTGATGCGATTCGGCGCCTGCTGGCGCTCCGACCTGTGCCTGCCTTCCCACCTCGTTTCCCCTCCCTCCATGGATCCTGGGCCACAACCGGGCCACAAGGGCCGGTGCCTAGGGGTCTGCCTCGGGCTCTCGCGGAAGCCTGCGGGAGCACGAATCGATCGTCTGCGCAGCCGCCGACGGGATTCCCAAGCTGGACACGCGAGTTCGATTCTCGTCACCGGCTCGTTGAGGGACAGAACCTCGCCCAGCAGCGCCTCCGGGCCCTGCGGCGCGGCGTCATCAGCCTCACCATCGCGATCACAGCCGGGACCACGCTGTACCAGGGCCGAGGTCACCACGGCTGGCTCGTCATCTCGCTGCAGGTGTCGATGCTCATTGCGAGCACCCTCGACCTGGGCGGCCATGTGCGGCGCTTCCTCAGGCTCGGTCGCGAGACCGAGCGGGTGCCGATGACTCCCACGCCGTGACCGCACCCTTTGCTCGTCGCCTGATGGATGGCGGACTGTCCCGACCGCGCATGACGGGCGGCTGTGGACGGCTGCGTTGAGGCTGCACGGCCGACGTGATCGGGCAAGGATCAGTCCATGACGGCAGAACCTCGGCTCGACGAGTGGCAGCGCCGGACGGACTGGCCGCTCACTGTCGCGGCCCTCCTGTTTCTGATGACGTACGGCTGGAGGGTCATCGACACGAGTTTGTCGGGGGGATTGCGATCCACGCTGGACGTCGCTACGTGGGTCCTCTGGCTCGCCTTCGCCATCGACTATGTCGTGAGAGTGGCACTGGCCAGGGATCGACTCCGGTTCCTTCTCCACAATGTGCCCGACCTCCTCGTGGTGGCACTTCCGCTCTTCCGACCTCTCCGGCTGTTGCGCCTCGTGACCCTGCTCCGTGTGTTGAACAAACGCGCTGGAGCATCGCTTCGGGGACGAGTTGCCGTCTACCTCGTGGGTTCCGCTGGGATCGTCGTCCTCGTCGCCAGCCTGGCCGAGCTGGACGCTGAACGGGGCCGACCTGGGTCCAACATCGCCTCATTCGGCGACTCCCTGTGGTGGGCGGTGGCAACGGTGACAACTGTCGGGTACGGCGATCACTACCCCGTCACGCTGACCGGCAAACTGGTGGCAGTCGGCCTCATGCTCTGTGGAATCGCATTGATCGGAGTCGTGACAGCAACCTTCGCCTCGTGGTTGATCGATCAGGTACGTGATGTCGAGGAGGAGAGCCGTGCAGCCACCAAGAGGGACATCGAGGCCTTGGCGGCCCAGGTTGCGGTGCTGACTCGTGAGCTCGGGGACCGCCGACCATTGGCCGACCCCTCGTCACAGCCCTCGCCTAGTAGGGCTGCGGACAGCTGAGCCCGAGTCCGGCTTCGGTCAGTTCCACACGCCGCCATTGCCCATTCCCGGGCCACCAGTCAGCCGGACCTCGCCCGCGGCGACGTCCTCGCGCCAGTCAGGGTCGAGCGGCTTGGGCCCGCGACTGCGGACGACCAACAATGCAACGACGGCGACCAGCACCATCCCTGCGACGATCCACGTCACGACCATGAGTGTCATCCTGGCTCCTGGGTGCCTAGTGTCGGTGGCTGTCGTGGTCTGGGTGGATCCAGAACAGCCTCATGCTGCCTTGGCGGACGTGGTCGCGCAGGTCCACGTCGGGGTGGGTGCGTCGCCGGTGTCCGACGAAGAGTGCTCCGCCGAGCAGGGCTGCCAGGAACACCCAGGTGGAGATCATGAGAGCCACGATCGGGTCCTTCCGCCGACGACCGGTGTGCCGGTCCCACCTTGGACGTCCGGCATGGCCGGCCCGTTTCCCCGGCGAAGGCAAGCAGCGCGGCATGCCCCGGGAAGGGAGCCGCTACCTCACTCGACGACGCGGAAGGGCTGACGCTCGGTCGGCAGTCCGGCCGCGGCATACGCCCGGAAGCCGCCGATCAGGTCGGACGCGCGCAGGAAGCCGATCTGGCGCAGGTCGCGCGCGACGAGGCTCGAGGCAAAGCCCTCGTTGCACACGACGATGACGAGCTGGTCCTTCCGAGGACCGTGCGTCATCCTGTACCCGCTGGTCGGGTCGAGCCGCCACTCCAGGACGTTGCGCTCCACGACGACGGCGCCGGGAATGTGGCCTTCGCTGCGTCGGTACCGCTCTGCCCGGACGTCCACGACGAACGCCCCCTGGGCCTGAAGCCGTTGCAGGTCAATGGGATCCACGCGCCGGATGCCGAGCCGCGAGGTCTCCAGGACGTCGTCGATCCCCATCGTCGCACGCGTCACCATGCGCCGGCCTCGGGATCGTCGGAGTGGACGACGTGGTCGAGGACGAGCTGGCCGGCGTTCCAGCGGTAGAAGCTCATGGTCCGAAGGCGGGGGCTGTAGGCGTGGATCGTCACGGCCGGCGTGACCCGCTCGTTGCGGACGTCGTGGATCTCACCGGGCCGGATGATCTGGACGACGCCGGGGGCGAAGGTCCGCGGCACGAGCCGGCCCGCGTCGTCGGGGCGGATCTCGGTGATCGCGCCCGCGACGGTCGTGAACGCGGCGGTGGCGTCGCCGTGGCTGTGCAGCTCGGTCGCCTCGAACGTCGGCCACGCGATGACCCACACGTCGATCCCCTCGGGAACCTCGATGCGGGCCCACGAGCGCTGCGGGCCGAGCCGGACGAGGTGGGCCCACTGGCTGCGGTCCGCCGCGACTCGGCGGACGATCGCGGCCAGGGCCCGCTCGGTCGGGTCGGCCAGCTCCTCGTATGCCGGGAAGCAGGGGGCGGCGGTCGGGGCCAGTGCGGCCGTGCCCCGGCTCGATCGGGCGGCGACGGGTGCGTCGGCGGTGATGGTCATGGTGTGCTCCTGGGCGTTCGACTGGCGCAGAGTGCGCGGGCTGGTCTGCTGCGGGCGGCGCTTGGGCCGCGGAGGGCCGGGTCGGCCCCGACGTTCGGTGGTCAGGCGGGCGGCGTCGTCAGCGACGACAACAGCGCGGCAGACCACCGCTGGGCATGCAGCGGGTCAGCATCGAACGGGTGCGGGTCACGCAACGAATATAACGGCATGTTGGGATAACTCAAACACTTTGTTCATTGTGTAAGACGACGCCGAGCAAGACGACGCCGGGCAAGACGTCGCTGGGCAAGACGTCACCGGGCAAATGACCCCGTGAGGTCGGTACGGTTCGCCGACCGCTCAGCCGGGGACCATCCACTGGAGGATGGTGACGAGCCCGACGATCCCGCAGACCACGAAGGCCGCCGCGAGCACCCAGGCGATGACGGTGGCCGGATCCACGCCAGCCTCGGCGTCCGGGACGTCCTTCTGCCGGGCCTGATGGTCCGGGCCCCGGTCACCGCGCCCCTCGCGTCGGTCCTGCTCGATCGCCTTGTTGCGCAACGCCTCCAGCTTCGGGGTCCGCGGCTCGCTCCGCAGGGACCGCGGGACGGACCGCCACATCTGCCCGAAGTCGTCGCCGTGCCGCTCGCGCCACGCAGCGACGGCCTCGTTCACGTCCGCACCGCGACGAGCTGACCCGAACCACACGGCCCCGGCGGCCGGCAGGTCACCCATGTCATAGAGGACCTGGCCCAGCAGGTCGAGTGCCTCGGGGTCACGGTGCGAGGCCAGGTAGCCGACCAGCCGGTCCCGCGCCTTCCACGCCCGACCGTGCTGGAGGTCGCCCCGGGCCCGGTCGACGACGCCGTGACCGGCCTCGGCCGGGGAGGGTTCGGGCGGGCTGTCGGTCGGCACCTGCACAGCACAGCACATCCGGCAGGGTCGGCGGAACCGTCGGGGAGCCGGTCAGTGACCGGCCGGGAGGGCCTGGCTCGGGGTCGGTTCGTCGACGGCTTCGGGGGCCAGGGCCAGCAACGCCTCGGCCGCCGCAGCCGTCGTCACCAGCGAGTCGACCAGGCCACCGCGCACGGCGGCCTCGATGGCGGCAACTTTGTCGGCGCCGTGGGCGACGGCGATGACGTGCGGAATGGCCTGGAGCTGCGAGCCGGTGATGGTGATGATCCGCGCCGACAGGTCGATGTCGACCGGGTGGCCGTCGGCGTCGAAGAGGACTCCGCCCATCTCTCCCACCACGCCGGCCGCCGCGACCTCAGCCCGCGTCTCGGGGCTCACGACATCGAAGATGGTCGAGGCGCCGGCGCGCCAAGCACCGACCCCCATGATCGCGACCGTGACGGTCGGAACGTGCGCCAGCGCATCAGCCACAGACGCCAACCTGCGCAGCGCAGAAGCGGATTCGGCCTCGTCGAGGATGAGCGGCGCGTAGAAGACGTGGCTCCTTCCACCCGCGGTCCGGGCGGCCCGGCGCACGACGTCGGACGAGCTCCCGTCCTCCCCGGGTACGACGAGACCACCGCACAGCTGGACGACGGGAATCGTCGGCAGCGAGGTCAGCCGCCCGACGACGTCGTTGACCGAGCGGCTCCACGGCAGGCCGAGGACGTCGTCTGACGTCAGCAGCTCGACGAGCAGGTCGGCTGCGGCCTGGGCGACCGTGGACCTGACGTCCTGACCCCCGGGCACGACCACGGCATGCCGGAGCCCGTAGGCACGGCGCAGCCGTTCGGAGAGCTCGGCATCCAGGCCCGGCGGCGGGACGATCTCGATCCGGACCATCCCCGAGCTGATCGCCTCCTCCAGCAGCCGTGCCACCTTGAACCGGCTGATCCCGAGCGCGCTGGCGATCTCGACCTTGGACTCCCCCAACAGGTAGTGCCGGCGGGCGACCGCATCCATGAGGACCGCCTCGGTCGGACCGCGGCGCTCACTCATGGGGTACATCCCACGGTGTGGTCCCACCTGTTGACAAGTGTGTCCCAAACCAGCACTCTCATACGTGCAAGGTACTCGCTCATCTGAGCAAGCGCAGCGGGACCGAGCCGGACCGCCCCGACGTCGGGGCCACGCATGAGGAGGAGGGCGATGGTGCCCAGGAAACGTGCCGTGCCGACCGTCGTCGCCGTGGCTGCGGCGAGCGCGGTAGGACTGAGCGGATGTGCCGGATGGGGCGGAGGTGGTCTCGGGGGCGGCGGAAGCGACACCGTCAACGTGCTCATGGTCAACAACCCCCAGATGGTCGACCTACAGAAGCTGACCGCCGACAACTTCACCAAGCAGACCGGCATCAAGGTCAACTTCACCGTGCTGCCGGAGAACGACCTGCGTGACAAGGCCAGCCAGGAGTTCTCGAGCCAGGCCGGCCAGTACGACGTCGCCACCCTGTCGAACTTCGAGATCCCGATCTACGCACACGCCGGCTGGGTCGCCGACCTCACGGCATACAGCAAGGCGGACACCACCTTCGACCAGGCCGACATCCTGCCGCCCATGACAGCAGCGCTGTCCCGCGACGGCAAGATCTACGGCGAGCCGTTCTATGGCGAGTCGTCCTTCCTCATGTACCGCAAGGACGTCCTCGCGGCCAAGGGCCTCACCATGCCCGACAAACCGACCTGGGACCAGGTCGCCGACATCGCGGCGAAGGTCGATGGCGCCCAGCCCGGCATGAAGGGCATCTGCCTGCGCGGCCAGCCCGGCTGGGGCCAGCTCTTCGCGCCCCTCACCACGGTCGTCAACACCTTCGGCGGCACCTGGTTCGACAAGGACTGGACTCCGCAGGTCGACGCCCAGCCGTTCAAGGACGCGACCAACTTCTACGTCAACCTCGTCAAGGCGCACGGCGAGGCCGGAGCCTCGCAGGCCGGCTTCACCGAGTGCCTCAACAACCTCATGCAGGGCAAGGTCGCCATGTGGTACGACGCGACCTCGGCCGCCGGGTCGCTCGAGGCGGGCGACTCCCCGGTCAAGGGAAAGATCGGGTATGCCGCGGCGCCGGTCAAGGAGACCAAGTCCAGCGGGTGGCTCTACACCTGGTCGTGGGCGGTCGAGCAGGCCAGCAAGAAGAAGGACAACGCGTGGAAGTTCGTCTCGTGGGCCTCCAGCAAGCAGTACGAGGACCTCGTCGGGGCCAAGATCGGCTGGTCCTCGGTTCCGGCCGGCAAGCGCGCCTCGACCTACGACAACCCTGAGTACCTCCAGGCGGCCGGCGCCTTCGCCGCGCAGACCAAGGCCGCCATCGCCTCGGTCGACCCCAACAACCCCGGCGTCCAGCCGCGGCCGGCGGCCGGGATCCAGTTCATAGACATCCCGGAGTTCCCGGATCTCGGTACCAAGGTGAGCCAGTACGTCAGCTCGGCCATCGCCGGCCAGAACACGGTGGACCAGGCGCTCAGCCAGGGGCAAGACCTCGCCGAGCGCGTCGCCAAGAGCTACAAGAGCTGAAGGAGGAAGCCATGACGACCACCACAACCAAGGCGCCGGATGCGAAGGCCACGGCCGCTGCGTCCAAGGCCCTCCAACGCTCCGGCGACTGGGCCCGACGGGCACCCCTGCTGCCCGCCCTGATCCTCGTAATAGTCGCCACGCAGCTCCCGTTCGTCGTCACCATCGTGTCGTCGTTCATGCGCTGGAACGCCTACTACCCGGACAAGCGCGCCTTCGCGGGCCTGGCCAACTTCGGGACCGTCCTCTCCGACCCCGACGCCCGGCACGCGATCTGGATCACCGTTCTCCTCACCGTCTCGGTCGTCCTCATCTCGCTCCTCCTCGGCCTCGGGATCGCGCTCCTCCTCGACCGCAAGTTCATGGGTCAGGGGATCGTCCGGACGATGATGATCACACCGTTCCTCATCGTTCCCGTGGCGGCCGCGCTCCTCTGGAAGCACGCCATCTACAACCCCGAGTACGGGCTGCTGAACGGCGTCCTCAAGGGCGTCTTCGGCAACGGCGCGCCCCAGGTCGACTGGATCGGCAGCCACCCGCTCATGTCCGTGATCGTCGCCATCGTCTGGCAGTGGACGCCGTTCATGATGCTCATCCTGCTGGCCGGTCTGCAGAGCCGGCCCATGGACGTCGTCGAGGCGGCCCGGATGGACGGTGCCAGCTCGTGGCAGATCTTCACGAACATGACGCTGCCCCACCTGCGCCAGTACATCGAGCTCGCCGGGCTGCTCGGGACCATCTACGTGGTCCAGAACTTCGACCACGTCTTCACGATCACCTCAGGTGGACTCGGCACGGCCAACCTGCCGTACTACATCTACCAGACCTTCTACACGGCCCACGACTACGGCCTGGCCTCCGCGGCAGGCGTCATCGTCGTCATCCTCACGATGATCGTCGCGACCGTTGCCCTCCGCACCGTGTTCAGCCTGTTCAAGGAGGAGACCCGATGAGCACCACCACCACGACCCCGCAGACGAGCGGCACCGTCGCGCCACAGGCGGTCAACCATCGCAAGCCCTCGATGGGCAGCCACCTGCTCGGCGTCGCCGCCTGGGTCATCGGGCTGCTCTTCGTGTCGCCTGTGTTGTGGATGATCCTCACCTCCTTCCACAAGGAGGCCGACGCGGCGACCAACCCACCCTCGCTGTTCGCGCCGCTGTCGGTCGACGGCTACAAGTCGTTCTTCAGCGCCGGACCGTGGCCACCGATCCTCAACTCGGTCACGGCCAGCGTGGTGTCGACGGTCCTGGTCCTCCTCCTCGCCTTCCCCGCGGCATACGCACTGTCCATCCGGCCGGTGCGCAAGTGGACCGACGTCCTCTTCTTCTTCCTCTCCACCAAGTTCCTGCCGATCGTCGCCGGACTGCTGCCGATCTACCTGTTCGCGCAGAAGGTGCACATGCTGGACAACATCTGGCTGCTGGCGATCTTCTACACTGTAATGAACCTCCCGATCGCCATCTGGATGCTGCGGTCATTCCTCGCGGAGGTGCCGGTGGAGATGCTCGAGGCCGCCCAGGTCGACGGCGCGAACCTGATCACGACGCTGCGCAAGATCATCGCGCCGGTCGTCATGCCCGGCATCTCCTCGGCCGCGCTGATCTGCTTCATCTTCAGCTGGAACGAGCTGCTCTTCGCCAGGGTCCTCACCGGGACGCGAGCCGAGACGGCGCCGGTGTTCCTCACCGGGTTCGTCACGAGCCAGGGCCTGTTCCTCGCCAAGGTGTGCGCGGCATCGCTCGTCGTCTCGCTGCCCGTTCTCATCGCCGGCTTCGCCGCCCAGGACAAGCTCGTCCAAGGCCTCTCGATGGGCGCGGTGCGGTGACGACCGCTGCGCCAGTTCGCCTGTCGCAGAACGCGCTCGGTGACCTGCCGGGAGTCCTCGAGCGACCGGCATACGACCGATCGGCGGTGACGCCGGGGATCGTCCACTTCGGCGTCGGTGGCTTCCACCGGGCGCACGAGGCGATGTACCTCGACGCCCTCATGAACAAGGGTGAGGCACTGGACTGGGGCCTTGTCGGGGTCGGGCTGATGCCCGGCGACGCCCGGATGCGGGACGCACTCAAGGGTCAGGACTGCCTCTACACGCTGGTCGTCAAGCACCCCGACGGGCGGCGCGAGGCTCGGGTGATTGGCTGCATCGTCGACTACCTCTTCGCACCCGACGACCCGCAGGTCGTGCTGGACCGGCTGGTCGACCCATCGACCCGGATCGTCTCGCTGACCGTCACCGAGGGCGGCTACCACGTCAACCAGGTGACCGGCGAGTTCGACGCGAGCGACCCGGTGATCGCGGCCGATGTGGCGGGCGACGGTATGCCGCGGAGCATGTTCGGTTTCGTCGTCGAGGCCGCAAAACGCAGGCGGGACAACGGAACTGAGCCGTTCACCGTCATGTCGTGCGACAACCTGCCGGGCAACGGCGACGTCGCCAAGAAGATGATCACGTCCTTCGCCCGGCTCAAGGACCCCGAGCTGGCCGACTGGATGACCGCCACCATCCCGTTCCCCAACAGCATGGTCGACCGGATCACACCGGTCACCGCGCAGGCCGACATCGACGCTCTCGCAACGGAGTTCGGCGTCCAGGATGCCTGGCCGGTGGTGTGCGAGCCGTTCACCCAGTGGGTGCTGGAGGACCACTTCTCCCTGGGCCGGCCACCGTTCGAGGACGTCGGCGTGCAGCTCGTCGACGACGTCGTGCCGTACGAGCTGATGAAGCTGCGACTGCTCAACGCTTCGCACCAGGCATTGACCTACCTCGGCTACCTCGCCGGGTACCGGTACGCCCACGAGGTCGCTCAGGACCCGCTGTTCGTCTCGTTCCTGCTCGGGTACATGGAGCAGGAGGGTAGCCCCACCCTCCCGCCCGTGCCCGGGGTCGACCTCGACGCCTACCGGCACCAGCTCATCGCGCGGTTCGCCAACCCCGAGGTGCGTGACACCCTGGCCCGGCTGTGCGCCGAGTCCTCCGACCGGATCCCCAAGTGGCTCGTCCCGGTCATCCAGCGCAACCTGGAGACCGGCGGCGAGATCGACCGGTCCGCCCTCGTCGTCGCGTCCTGGGCCCGGTACGCCGAGGGCAGCGACGAGCAGGGCGAGCCGATCGAGGTCGTCGACCGGTTCAAGGACAAGGTCATGGCCGCCGCCGCGAAGCAGGGCGAGGACAAGCTCGCCTTCGTCCGCGACCGCGACTTCTTCGGGGGTCTGGCCGACGACGAGCGCTTCGCCACGGCATACGTCGCCGCTCTGGACTCCTTGCACGCCAAGGGCGCCCGCGCCACCCTCGAAGCCCTGTCGCCCGCGTGACGGAGTGACCCAATTGTTCCGGTAGTGACGGTGACTACCGGAACAATTGGGTCAGGGAGTGACGCGGCGCTTGGGCAGGATGGGGCGATGACCACCCCCGACTACCTCACCCTCAACCGCGCCAACTGGGACGACCGCGCCGCCGCGCACGCCGCGAGCAAGGGCTACGACGTCGACACTTTGGCCAGCGGCGCGCGCGAGCTCTCCGGGGTCGTCGCGTTCGACCGGCCCCGCCTCGGCGACATCGCCGGGCTCGACATCGTCCACCTCCAGTGCCATATCGGCACCGACACGTTGTCCCTGGCCCGGCTCGGCGGCCGCCTGACCGGCCTCGACCTCTCCCCCAGGTCGTTGGAGCAGGCCCGCACGATAGGCCAGCGGGCCGGCATACCGATCGACTACGTCGAGTCCGACGTGTATGCCGGGCCGGAGGCCTTGGGCGGCCGGACGTTCGACCTCGTCTACACAGGGATCGGCGCGCTGTGCTGGCTGCCGTCGGTGGCGCGGTGGGCCGACGTCGTCGACCGGCTGCTGCGGCCCGGCGGGCGTCTGTTCATCCGGGAGGGTCACCCGATGCTCTGGGCGCTCGACGAGCGGCACGAGGACAACCCGGTCGTCGGCTTCCCCTACTTCGAGCAGGCCGAGGGGACGGTGTGGACCGAGGGCGGGACCTACGTCGAGACCGACCACGCGTTCACCGCGAACACGACGGTCGAGTGGAACCACGGTCTCGGCGAGATCGTCACCGCCCTGCTCGACCGTGGCCTCGTCCTCACCGGGCTGGTGGAGCACGACTCGGTGCCGTGGTGCGCCTTGCCCGGGCAGATGACCGAGGACGCCGACGGCGAGTGGCGGCTCACCGACCGACCCGAGCGGCTGGCCGCCAGCTACACGCTGCAGGCCGTCAAGCCCCGAACGCAGGGGCTACCGATCGGTAGCATCCAGTGACACAGTGGGGTGGTGACCACACACGCACCGGCGGCGCGACCGGCATACGACGGTTCGGACAGCTCGTATGCCGGTCTGCCGCGTTGGTCCGAGACCACCTTCTCCCATCCCCCGGGGCGGCGACCGCTCCTCGGTGACCTGCGTCGGGTGCGCCAGCGGCGACCGCTCCAGGCGATCATGCAGCGCCTCGAGGGCATGGGGCCGGTGTGCGAGTTCAAGGCGTTCGGCAACCGCTTCGTCCTCGTGACCGACGCGCTCGTCGCCGCGGAGCTCTGCGACGAGAAGCGGTTCGAGAAGACCCTGCCGCCCGGGCTCGTCGCGCTCCGGGAGACGGCCGGCGACGGTCTCTTCACGGCATACAACGACGAACCGAACTGGGCCCTCGCGCACGCCCTGCTCATGCCCGCGTTCTCTCGCCCCGCGATGCAGAGCTACCACGCGACGATGCTGCGGACGACCGGCGAGCTGGTCGGCAAGTGGGACTCGTATGCCGCAGCCGGCCGGGCCGTCGACGTGTCCGGTGACCTCACCCGGCTGACGCTGGAAACCATTGCGCGGTGCGCGTTCTCGACCGACTTCGGGTCGTTCAGCCAGGAGCGGCAGCACCCGTTCGTCACGGCCATGATCGTCGGGCTGGTCGGCGGGCAACGGCGCGGGGCGTTCGGGTCGCTGCCCGTCGTGGGCCGGCCGCTCAACTGGTGGTTCGACCGCAAGGACGCCGACTCCCGGGCCTTCACCCAGGGACTGCTCGACGACATGGTCCAGTCGCGGCTGCGGTCCGGCGAGATCGACGACCGCGACCTGCTCGGGATCATGCTGGGGACCGCGCACCCCGAGAGTGGGGAGCAGCTGTCGGCGGAGAACGTCCGGCACCAGATCCTCACCTTCTTGACCGCGGGCCACGAGACGACGTCGGGGACGCTGTCGTTCGTCCTCTACTACCTGGCGCGGAACCCCGACGTGCTGCGGCAGGCGCAGGAGGAGTGCGACGCGATCCTCGGCGACGACCCCGGGGCCGAACCGACCTTCGAGCAGGTCGCCAAGTTCCGCTACGTTCGGCGGGTCATCGATGAGGCGCTGCGGCTCTGGCCGACGGCGCCGGGCTTCAGCCGCGGCCCGCGCCACGGCTCGACCCAGGTCGTCGCCGGCCAGTGGCTGATGGAACCCGGCGACATGGCTCTGGTCCTCCTCCCGGCGGTCCACCGCGACCCACAGATCTGGGGCGACGACCCCGAACGCTTCGACCCCGACCGGTTCACCTCGGCGGCGGTCCACGCTCGAGTGCCACACACCTACAAGCCGTTCGGTACCGGCGAGAGGGCCTGCATCGGGCGCCAGTTCGCCCTGCACGAGTCGGTCATCGCGCTGGCGACGATCCTGCACCGGTACGACCTGGCCGGCGACCCGGCATACGACCTGGACGTCACCGAGCGGCTCACGCTGATGCCCCGCGGCTTCGAGCTCACCCTCACCCGGCGGTACTGACTCCCTGCCCCTTCCTCCCCTGCCTCCCCCCCCTGCCCCTTCCTCCCCTGCCCTTCCCCGCACGTGCGGGGTTGTTCAGGTCGGATGGCGGGAGAGCACTGAATATCCCCGCACGTGCGGGGTTATTCCGGAAGCTGGGACCTGGACTGAACAAGCCCGCACGTGCAGGCCGACCGGGGCGGGGCTCGGGCTGGGCTGGGGGCTTCGCGGGGGTCGGCTCACGGCGGGAGCGCGTGCTCAGGCAGCCATCCCGAGGCGGCGGCTGGCCCGGCACTGCGGACGACCTCGCACGTGCGGGGTTGTTCAGGTCCGATCGCGCGTCAGGACTGAACAAGCCCGCACGTGCGGGGCCATTCCGAGCGGTGGGGTGACCGGTGGCAGCCAGACCTGAACAAGCCCGCACGTGCGGACCGTCACATTGCTGGCGCGTGTTACTCGCTGGTAGTAAACTGCTCGGTAACAAGTGTTAGCCGGACGAGGAGGTCGGCCGTCATGGGCCACTACAAGAGCAACCTGCGTGACATCGAGTTCAACCTGTTCGAGGTCTTCGGCCGCCAGGACGTGCTGGGCCACGGTCCCTATGCCGACCTCGACGTCGACACGGCCCACGAGATGCTGAAGGAGGTCAGCCGGCTCGCCGAGCACGAGCTCGCCGACAGCTTCGTCGACGCCGACCGCAACCCCCCGGCATACGACCCGAAGACCGAAGAGGTCCGTATGCCGGCCTCGTTCGCCAAGTCCTACAAGGCCTACCAGGACTCCGGCTTCTGGAGCGTCGGCGTCAACGCCGAGCTCGGCGGCACCGTCGCCCCGCCGAGCCTGAAGTGGGCCATGAACGAGATGGTCCTCGGCGCCAACCCGGCCATCGCCATGTTCGCCGCGTCCTACGCGTTCGCGCGCCTGCTGCACATCCTCGGCACCGACGAGCAGAAGAAGCTCGCCCGCTGGCTCGTCGAGAAGGGCTGGCACGCGACGATGGTGCTCACCGAGCCCGACGCCGGCTCCGACGTGGGCGCGGGCCGAACCAAGGCCCACGACAACGGCGACGGCACCTGGAACATCACCGGCACCAAGCGGTTCATCACCAGCGCCGAGTCCGACCTGGTCGACAACGTCATCCACTTCGTCCTGGCCCGCCCCGAGGGCGCCGGCCCCGGCACCAAGGGCCTGTCCCTCTTCATCGTCCCCAAGCACTTCGTGGACGTCGAGACCGGTGAGCTCGGCGCCCGCAACGGCGCCCACGTCACCAACGTCGAGAAGAAGATGGGCCTGAAGGTCTCCACGACCTGCGAGGTCACCTTCGGCGAGCACGAGCCGGCCGTCGGCACCCTCCTCGGCGAGGTCCACGACGGCATCGCCCAGATGTTCCGCGTCATCGAGCACGCGCGAATGCTGGTTGGTACCAAGGCAATTGCCACCCTGTCCAGCGGCTACCTCAACGCCCTCGAGTACGCCAAGCAGCGCGTCCAGGGCGCCGACCTCACCCAGATGAGCGACAAGGCCGCCCCGCGCGTCACGATCACACACCACCCCGAGGTCCGCCGTTCGCTCATGCTGCAGAAGGCGTATGCCGAGGGCCTCCGGGCGCTCGTCCACTTCACGGCCAGCCAGCAGGACGTCGTCGACATCGAGCAGCTGCGCACCGGCTCGGAACAGATCGAGCGCGGCAGCGCGGCCGACACCGCCCGCCGGGTCAACGACCTGCTCCTGCCGATCGTCAAGGGCCTCGGCTCCGAGCGGGCGTGGGTGCTCCTCGGCACCGAGTCGCTGCAGACCTTCGGCGGCTCCGGCTTCCTGCAGGAGTACCCGATCGAGCAGTACGTCCGCGACTCCAAGATCGACACCCTCTACGAGGGCACGACCGCCATCCAGGGCATGGACTTCTTCTTCCGCAAGATCGTCGCTGACAAGGGCCAGGCCCTCGCCGCCGTCGCCATGCAGATCCAGGAGTTCGCCAAGGACACCGGCGCCCAGGGCGGCAGCCTCGACCGCGAGCGCGAGCTGCTCAGCGTCGGCCTGGAGAACGTCCAGGGCATCATCACCACGATGGTCACCGAGCTGATGAAGTCCGACCCGCGCCAGGGCGGCGACGTCACGAGCCTGTACAAGGTCGGCCAGAACACCAGCCGCCTGCTCCTCGGCGCCGGCGACCTGATGGTCGGCTGGTTGCTCCTGCGCCAAGCAGCCATTGCTCAAGACGCGCTCGACAACGGCGCCACCGGCAAGGACGTCGACTTCTACACCGGCAAGGTCGCCGCAGCGAAGTTCTACGCCCGCCAGGTCCTGCCCAGGCTGGCCGCCGAGCGGGCCATCGCCGAGGCTGCTGACAACGACCTCATGGACGTCCCCGAGTCCGCCTTCTGACCGGCCCAGAACGGCAGGTGCCGTATGCCGGGTGCTCACGACCCGGCATACGGCACCTTGCGTTTGACTCAGGAAGAGAGCCCCAGATACAGGGAAGCGCCCGGCTCATCCCTCATGAGCCGGGCGCTTCCGTGTCGGACCGACCGCCCCGATCGGGCCGACGCTCTCCCCGGAGCACTGAGTCAACTCTGCCAACGGAGAGGGCGTCCGTCCATGGGGAGAAGTACCCAGTCCGCCCAAGCAGTTCCCCCCACCGGACACTCGTCAAGGGAAGTAGGGAATCCGCGCGACGACAACGACCAGGGTGTCGGCGCGACGTGCAATCGTGGGCAGGGGGCAGGACGACGTCGCCACACCCCCGGCGACCGGGACCTCGCGCCCGTGACGAAGGGAAGCATGCTGCATGAGGAAACTGACCACGGCCGTCCTCGCGGCCGGACTGATGGGCACCAGCATGACCGCCGTGAACGCGGCCGCCGGTGCCCCGACGACAGCAACCGCGACGTCGGCAGCCACGCACGCGCCGGCCGCGACGGGCTACAGCCCACCACCCATCCAGTGGGGCACCTGCGCCAGTGCGTCGATGCGTGCCGCCGGTGGCCGGTGCGGCCTGCTCACGGTGCCGCTCGACTACGCGCACCCGGGCGGGACCAAGATCAAGATCGGCGTGTCCGAGATCAAGCACAAGACGAGTGACGCGGCATACCAGGGCATCATGCTGGTCAACCCCGGCGGCCCGGGCGGCTCCGGCCTCAACCTGGCCCGGCTCGGCGAGTTCGTCCCGGGCGGGGGCGGTGACCCCTACGACTGGATCGGGTTCGACCCGCGCGGGGTCGGCACGAGCGTGCCCAACCTGTCCTGCGACGGCGACTACTTCCCCTACGACCGGCCCGACTACGTCCCGTTCACCAACACCCTCGAGCGGACCTGGCTGAAGAAGGCCGCCGGATATGCCGCCACGTGCGACGCCGTGGGCGGCGCGCTCCTCGACCACATGAAGACGACCGACTGGGTCAACGACATGGAGAGCATCCGCAAGGCGTTCGGTGCCAAGCAGATCAACTACTACGGCTTCTCCTACGGCACCTACCTCGGTCAGGTCTACGCCACCCTGCACCCCGACCGGGTCCGCCGGATGGTCTGGGACGGCGTCGTCAACTGGAAGGACGTCTGGTACGACGCCAACCTCAACCAGGACGTCGCCTTCGAGGGCAACATGAACCGCTACTGGGCCTGGATCGCCCAGCACGACGCGACCTACCACCTCGGCACGACCGGCGCCCAGGTCAAGAAGGTCTGGACCACGCTGCTGGCCCGGACCCGACAGGCTCCGCTCGACGGCAAGATCGGCCCCGACGAGTGGACCGACGCCTTCCTCTCTGCGGGTTACTACGTCTACGGCTGGGAGGACCTGGCCAACGCCTTCGTCGCCGCGACCAAGGGCGACTACGGCCCGATCACCGAGCAGTACGACGGCGCCAACGGCGCCGGCCCCGGCTCGGACAACACCTACGCCGTCTACAACGCGGTCCAGTGCACCGACGTCCAGTGGCCGACCAAGTGGCGAACCTGGGAGCGGGACAACTGGAAGACCTACGCCAAGGCTCCGTTCGAGACCTGGGCCAACGCCTGGTACAACGCTCCGTGCCTCACCTGGGGCGCCAAGGCGGCCAAGAAGGCCGTCTCGGTGAGCGGCAAGCACGTGGCGCCGATCCTGCTGATCGAGGAGACCCATGACGCGGCCACCCCGTGGTCGGGTGCCATCCAGGCTCGCGCGTCGTTCCCGAAGTCGGTCCTCATCGAGGGCGTCGGCGGCACCACCCACGCCGGGTCGCTGTCCGGTGTGGAATGCACCGACAACCGGATCGCCGACTACCTGCTCACCGGTGCGCTCGACCCGCGCAAGAAGGGCAAGAACGTCTCCGACGTGAAGTGCCCGCCGGTCCCGGCTCCCGACCCGGCTCCGACTGCCGCCGCCTCGCCGTCGGCTCGCTCGGCGAGGGTGGCGCCGGCCCCCGCCGCCACCGGTCTGCCATCAGACCTGCGAGCGGTCCTCGCGTCGGCCCAGCTCGGCTGACGTCAGGTGCCGTATGCCGGGTGCTGAGCACCCGGCATACGGCACCGGGTGTGTCTCACTGGCCGCTGACGGCCTCGAGGGCCACCTCGAGCGGCCCGCCCCGGTTGACCCAGTCCAGGAGGGTCATCGACTCCCCGGTCATGGGATGGACGAGGTCGTCCCGTATGCCGGTCAGCCAGTCCGCGAGCGCGCTCGCCTCTCCCCGGCTCGGCCCCGGCGCCACGGCAAGGATCCGGGCCAGGTCGGTCCGGCGACGGGCCCGGGACTCGGCGAGCACATCCCCGGCGCCGCCCGCTGGGCCCTCGAGTGCGGGGCGGCGGAAGCCCGGCGCCGTGGCCACGGCTGCGACGAGGGCGTCGTCGGCGAGCTCGGCGGCGGAGAGCCCGGTGAGCGCTGCGACCAGGGCGTCCCGACGAGCCGACAGGCGTTCGGCGTCACTCATCGGACGAGCGACGCCGACCACCGGGGAGCGGCGGGACCCGGCGGTCGGCGTCGACCGGGAACGTCGCGCGCCACCGTGCGACGAGATCCAGGTCGAGGTCAGCGGTCAGGACCTCCTCCTCGGCCCCGGCCTCGGCGATGACCACCCCGGTCGGGTCGACGATCTGGGAGTGTCCGCCCATCTCGTGGCCCGCGTGCGTCCCCGCGGTGTTGCAGGCCAGGACCCAGCACTGGTCCTCGACGGCGCGCGCCCGCCCGAGCAGGGTCCAGTGCCCGACCCGCGCCATCGGCCAGGCAGCCGGGATGACGAACACCGTTGCGCCGGCGTCCAGCTGGGCTCGGTACAACTCGGGGAAGCGCAGGTCGTAGCAGGTCGTCAGCCCCAGCCGGCCGCCCTCCACGTCGACGAGCACCGTGGGGTCGTCACCTGCGGCCATCAGCGCCGGCTCCCCCACGGCGAACCCGAACCGGTGGATCTTGCGGTAGACCGCCACCGCGGCACCGTCGGCGCCGAAGACGAGCGAGGTGTTGGACAGCAGTTGCCCGTCCGGGCCCGGCCTGGCAAGCCGCTCGACGATCGACCCCGCGTGCAGAAGCACCCCGGCATCGCGCGCTGCCGCCGACATGGCCGTGGCGGTCGGTCCCTCGAACCCTTCGGCCCGCTCGTCCCACTGCCGGTAGGAGAAGCCACCCGCGGCCCAGAGCTCGGGGAGGACGACGAGGTCCGCGCCCGCCTGGGCCCGGACCAGCGCGGCGACCCGCTCGATCCGGTCGGCAACGGGTTCGTCGTCGCCGTAGGCGATCTGGAGGAGCGCGACGCGCATCAGCTGTCCTCTCGTCGGTCGACGTGCTGGAACGATGCCCGCCGCTGGGCGAGCATCTCGTTGTATGCCGTGAGCTCGGCGTCGCCGTCCCGGTCGGCCTGGCGGTCCCGGCGGACCGCCTCGGCACCGTCGGACCTCATCCAGGCGCGCGCCACGAGCAGCGCCAGGATCAGGGTGGGGAGCTCGCCCACGCCCCAGGCGATCTCACCGGCCGTGACCTGGTCCTTGATCGGGTCGGTGAGCCAGGGCAGCTGAAGGGCCTGGAAGAAGCCCGGTGCGAGGAGGGTCTGGCTGCCGGTGAGGATGACGCCGAAGAAGGCGTGGAACGAGACCGTCGCGAAGAGGATGACGAGCAGCAGCAGTGGTGACCACTTCTTGGGTCCCGGGTCGATCCCGATGAGCACCCAGGTGAAGAGGTAGCCGGTGAGCAGGAAGTGGGCCAGCATGAGCAGGTGCCCGGTGTGGGTCGTCAGCGCGAGCTGGAACGCCGGTGAGAAGTAGAACATCGCCAGGCTGACGAAGAACAGGACCGCAGCGACGACCGGGTTCGCGACGGCCCGCAGGGCCCGGGAGTGCACGACCTGGAGGAGGAGCTCGCGCGGCCCCCACGTCAGGTCCTGGCGTGCCGGGAGCGCCCGCAGCGCCAACGTGATCGGCGCACCCGGCACGAGCAGCAGCGGCACGACCATGGCGATCGTCATGTGCATGACCATGTGGACCGAGAACATGAGCCGGCCCCAGATGTCCGGGCCACCGCTCGTCGCCCAGACGAAGACGACCCAACCGAGGGTCCAGCACACGGTCCGGCCGACCGGCCAGCGGTCGCCGCGCCGCTGCAGACGACGCGCGCCCGCGGCATACAGCCCGATGGCGAGGACCGCAATGGCGAGGAGCAGCCAGTTCGGACGCCAGGCGAGCACCCAGTCCGACGGATGCATCGGCCCCGGGTCGGGATATCCGGTGAGCTCGGTGATCCGGCTCGGGTTCGCGGCGGCATCGGGTGCCGGAGGCGCGCTCCGCCCGAGCGCGACAGCGACGCCGATCGCCAGCCCCATGAGGGCGACCTCGGTCAGCGCGAGCCGGGCAAAAGCCTTGCCGTCGAACGGGTTCGCACCCAGCCGTCGGGCGAGGCGGCCCCGCTGCCGCCAGCCGAGGACACCCAGGGCGATGAGCGCCAGCGCCTTGACCACGATGAGGGCGCCGTATGCCGTGTCCAGCCCTGCGAGCGAGCCGAGCCGCAACCAGCTCTGCTGGATCCCGCTGAGCGCGACGGCGACGAAGCACCAAAGGGCCACCGTGGAGTAGCGCGCCACGCTCGCCCCGAGGTCGACGCCCAACACGGGTCGGAGCGCCACAAGGCCGATGAGGCCGCCGACCCAGATGCCCACACCGAGGAGGTGCACCCCGAGGGAGTTGACCGCGGCCTCGTGGTCGGCCGAGCCGGCCGCGTGCCCGGTGAGGGCGAGGACGACGAGACCAACCAGGCCGAGGGTGAGCAGCCACGCCGTCGCGGCCCGTGACCGCGCGACGGCGGCACCGAGGGCGACGACGAGGCCGACCGCGGCATTGATGACGAGGACTCGGGTGAACTCCAGGGTGAGCACGAAGGTCGACACCTGCGACCAGTACGTCGAGGAGGAGAGCGGCGTGCCCGAGAGGTCGCCGAAGGTGAACAGGACGGCCAGTGCTCCAGCCGTCGCCCACAGACCGGCAGCCACGGCCGCAAGCCGTCGGGCCTGACCCCGGCGGTCGGTCGAGCTGCGCTCCGGCAGGACGAACACGGCGAGCCCGAGCAGGCCGAGGGCCGCGCTCATCGACACGTCCCGCACCACCTCGGTGAGTGGCAGCCCCCACCGGACGGCAGCACCGGGGTCGGCCACGGCATACGGGCTGAAGGCGGCCGTCGCGAGGCCGGCGAGGACGAGGGCCACCGCGCCGACCCCGATGGCGAGCGGCACCGGGACGTTGCTCGTCGCCGGTCGCCGCGGGGTGGTCATGGTGTCTCAGCGTAGGGAGCCTGGCTGGGTGCGGCGACGTAGGGTGAAGGTCATGCCTCTGCACCCGAGTGGACCCGACGACGCCAACGGTCTCATCGAGGCCTACGGCCAGACCGTGCAGGCGCTGCTCGACCTCGGCCAGTCGATGCGTGACGCCGACTTCGACCGCCCGACCGACTGCCCCGGGTGGACGGTGAAGGACGTCTACTCCCACGTCGTGGGTGTCGAGGCGTTCCTGTCCGGCGCCCCGACGCCCGAGGTGACGATTCCGGCATACGACCACCTCACTCGTCCAGCCCAGCAGGTGACCGAGCCGATGGTCGAGGCCCGGCGCGGCACACCCGGGCCGGACATCGTCGAGGAGCTGGGCCACGTGTTCCAGGAGCGGCTGGCCATCCTCTACGGCGCCAACCTCGACCTCGACTCCGACTTCCGGGGCGTCTTCGGCGTGGCGCCGCTGCGCGAGTCGCTCGGCACGCGGGTCCTGGACATCTGGACCCACGAGCAGGACGTCCGCGAGGCGCTGGGCCGGCCGGGAAACCTCGACTCGCCGGCGGCTGCGGTCACGATGGAGCGGTTCGCGGCCGGCGTTCCGATGGTCGTGGCCCGGCGGGCCGGCATCGCCCCGGGAGAGACGGTCATCTTCGACATCACCGGGCCGGTCGTCGGGCGGATCGGCGTCCGGGTCGAGGAGGTCGACGGCAAGGCTCGGGGCATCGCGCTCTTCAGTGGCGAGGCGTCGACGGCACCGGAGTCCGACGGGCAGACGACGTCGATCACGCTGTCGACCCAGGCGTTCACGCGCCGGGCTGCCGGTCGGGGTGGCGTCGACGACGTGCACTGGACGGCGCAGGGCGACCAGGCCGTCGCACGCCGGGTGCTCGAGTCCCTCGCCATGACCCCCTGACGTCGTCACTGATCGACACAATTGTTCCGGCAGTCACACGATATATCGTGTGACTGCCGGAACAATTGTGCATACCCGGGGTGATATTTGCATGCCGCAAGCAAGTGGTCGTAAAGTTCCTGTTGCCACCGACCCGCACGTCCAAGGACTTCCGTATGCCGCTCAGCCTCGAGACCGCGACCCGTCTCTCGACCGACCTCGTGGGCGTCTTCAAGCTGTTCGGCGCCCTGAAACAGCATGCGCCGCGCTACCACGAGGGAGTCGAGCCCGCGGCATACCCGGTGCTCTTCAACCTGGTCGACGAGCCGCGCCGGGTCTCGGCCCTGGCCGACTGCATCCACTCCGACGTCTCGACCGTGAGTCGCCAGGTCTCGACGCTGGCCATCCACGGGCTCGTCGACAAGATTCCCGACCCCGCCGACGGCCGAGCCGCGATGGTCTCGCTGAGCGACTCCGGCCGCGACCTCGTCGAGCGGATGAAGGCCGGCCGCGGCGCCTGGATCCAGCAGGTCCTCGCCGACTGGGAGCCGGCCGAGGCCGAGCAGCTCATCGACCGCCTGGAGCAGTTCACCCGGTCCTTCGAGAAGGCCAAGGAGGCCGGGACGCTCTTCCCGCTGGGTACCGCCCACCCCGGCCACCCGACCCACTCCGCAGCGGCCGCTTCGGCCACGACCCCCAAGGAGCACTGACATGGCCGCCTCAACTCCCGCCCCGGCCGTCGGTGACGACGGCCGGCTGAGCCACAAGGCGATCCTCACGATCCTCACCGGCCTGATGATGGGCATGTTCCTCGCCGCCCTCGACCAGACCATCGTGGCCACCGCGATCCGTACCATCGCCGACGACCTGCACGGCCTGAACCAGCAGGCCTGGACGACGACGGCATACCTGATCACCTCGACGATCGTCACGCCGCTCTACGGCAAGCTGTCCGACATCTACGGCCGCAAGAGGTTCTTCATCGCGGCCATCACGATCTTCGTCCTCGGCTCGGCGCTGTGCTCGTTCGCGACGTCGATGATCCAGCTCGCGTTCTTCCGGGCGTTCCAAGGGCTCGGCGCGGGTGGCCTGTTCTCTCTTGCGCTGGCCATCATCGGCGACATCGTGCCGCCGCGGGAACGGGCCAAGTACCAGGGCTACTTCCTGGCGGTCTTCGGCACCTCCAGCGTCCTCGGCCCGGTCGTCGGCGGGTTCCTCGCCGGCCAGTCCTCGATCCTGGGGATCTCCGGCTGGCGCTGGGTGTTCCTCGTCAACGTGCCGATCGGCATCGCCGCCCTTGCCGTCGTCGCCCGCACCCTGAAGCTCCAGCACCGCTCGCTGACCCACCGGATCGACTGGTGGGGCGCCGTGGCCCTCTCGATCGGCCTCGTCCCGCTCCTCATGGTCGCCGAGCAGGGCCGGGACTGGGGCTGGGCCTCGACCAGCTCGATCCTCTGCTACGTCGTCGGTGTGGTCGGCCTGGTGGCCTTCGTCCTCGTCGAGCGGGCGATGGGCGACGAGGCGCTGCTGCCGTTCTCGCTGTTCCGCATCCCGACGATTCGGATCGCCTCGATCGTCTCGGTCATCCTCGGCATGGGGCTCTTCGGCGGCATCGCCTGCCTGCCGCTCTACCTGCAGATCGTCAAGGGTTCCTCCCCGACCGAGGCCGGCCTGCAGCTGCTACCCCTCACCCTGGGCATCATGAGTGGTTCGATCATCTCCGGCCAGACGATCTCGCGCACCGGCCGATACCGCCGGTTCGTGCGCACCGGCGGCGGCCTCATGGTCGCCGGGCTGCTGCTCTTCGCGACGATCGACTACAACACGCCGATGTGGCAGGTCATGCTCATGTGCGTCGTCTTCGGTCTGGGGATGGGCTTCATGATGCAGCCGCTCGTCCTCGCGGTGCAGAACTCCGCGGACCGCAAGGACATGGGCGTGGCCACCTCGTCGGCCACCTTCACCCGGCAGATCGGGGGAACCCTCGGCACCGCCGTCTTCCTGTCGATCCTCTTCTCCACGGTGCCGGACAAGATCGCCGCGGCCTTCCGGACCATCGTCCCCTCGGCCGACTTCCAGACGGCGGCCAAGGACCCGTCCGTCCTCGCGAACCCGGCCAACGCGGCATACCTCAAGCAGCTGGCAGCGGCCAGGACGAGCGGCTCGACCTCGTTGAGCAGCAACGCCCTGACCGACTCCTCGTTCATCAACCACCTCGACCCGCGCCTGGCCAAGCCGTTCTTCGTCGGCTTCTCCCAGGCGATGGACCTGGTGTTCCTGTGCGGTGCGGCCGTCATGGTCGTCGGTTGGGCAGTCGCCTTCCTCCTGCCGCACGTCGAGCTGCGCGGCGGACCGGCCGCCAAGTCCTCCGGCGAGGCGGCAGCCGAGCCTGCCATCCCGGTCTGACCCGGCCCGCTCTCAGGCGTCGGCGAGCTCGGCGCGCTCGAGGTGGAGCAGTCCGGCACCAGCGAGGACGACCGACACGAGCCCGGCGAGGACGGGCACGGCGTATGCCGCCTGCGCACCGAGGGCGCCGACGGCCCAGCCACCGACGGACGTGCCGATCGAGATGCCGACGAGGATTCCGGTGACCGCTACCGCCATCCCCTCGGTGATGAAGGCCGCCGGCACCAGCTTCTGGGTGAGCGACAGGCTGGTGATGAGCATCGGTGCCGTCGCCGAGCCGGCGACGAACATGACGACAGCGAGCAGCCAGAGGTTCGATGCGAGCAGGGCCGGCGCCTCCAGCAGGCACATGAGCCCGGCACAGACGACGAGTCGCCGGCTGAGCGTCCATCCGGACATCCTTGTGCCATAAGCGATCCCGGCGAGCATCGACCCCGTCGCAAAGGCCGCCAGCACCACGCTGGAGAAGCCCTTGTCGCCCCGCGCGTCGGCGACCGCCACAGCGATGACCTCATTGCTGCCGAAGATGAGCCCGGTCATCGTGAGGATCGTCGCGACGAGCAGCAACCCGGGACGCCCCACCGCGAGGCCGCGCGGTCGGTCCTCGTGCGGCATGACTGCCGGCTCCGTGCTCCGGGCCGAGAGGAAGATGAGCTCGCCGAGGGTGAACAGGACCACCGCGCCGATCAGTCCGGCCTCGGGCGTCACCATCGTCGACAGAAGGACGGCGATGACGGGCCCGATGACGAACCCGCACTCGTCACAGACCTGCTCGAACGACATCGCCGCGTGCAGGGTGTCCGGGTCGTCACGCAGGAGGTGGGCCCATCGCGCTCGGGAGAGCGGTCCGATCACGGGCAGGCACGCCGACAGACCGTAGGCGACGAACAGGGTCCAGACCGGTGCACCGGCATACGAGAGAGCCGCCGTGGCTAGCCCGGCCGCCGCCGAGAAGAGGACGAAGGGCCGCGCGACCCGACCCTGGCCGTACTTGTCGATGAGCCGACCGATGAGCGGGCCGGCCACCGCGAGGACGAGAAGGCCGACCGCCGAGACCGCTCCGGCCAGACCGTACGAGCCGCGACGGCTGCTCACCATGACGATGATCGCGACCCCGAACATCGCGGCGCCGATCCGGGCGAGCATGGCTCCTATGACGAACCGTCCGATGCCGGGGAGTTGCAGCAGGGGACGATAGGCGGACAGCACGGCATACTCCGGATCGAGGGGGAAGGGCGCCCGGCGAAGTGGCCGGCCGACCATTGTCTCGTATGCCGCGGGCTCGCCCGACCGCCGAGCGCCTACCGTGGGGCCATGATCACAGCAGTCCACACCCTCCTCTACGCCGACGACGCCGCGGCTGCGCGGGCCTTCTTCCGCGACGTCCTCCAGCTCCCGGCCGTCGACACCGGCGGCGGCTGGCTGATCTTCCGCACCGGCCCCAGCGAGCTCGGCGTGCACCCGACGACCGGCGGCGAGGGCGGCGGCTGGTCGACGCCCGAGCACCACGAGATCTCGCTCATCTGCGACGACCTCGATGCGACGATGGCCGAGCTGGCCGGCCGGGGCGCGACCTTCGCCGGCGAGAAGTCCGACCGCGGCTTCGGGACCGCGGTCGACCTCAAGGTGCCTGGCACGAGCGGCACAGTCCTGCTCTTCCAGCCCCGCTACGACCCGCCCGCCCTGGGCTGAGTCCCCACCAGGCGGGCATCGGTCCAAGCATCTTGGTCTCGTGTTCGTTTGTCGCAGGAATGGCCGACATGTCGAACACTCCTGCGACAAGCGAACACAGCCGCCCCGTTCAGCGAGCGGAGCCGATGCCGAGCAGCGCGGCCAGCCCGAGAGCGCTGCGCGGGGCGTATGCCGCGCGCCACAGACCGCCGTGCACCGCGGCATACGCCTCGTCCTGCCACGGCATCGGGTGGGCCGGCGCCCCGTGGTTGAGGTCGTGGACGAGGAGGGCCGCCATGAGCGAGTTGGCGGTGCCGGGCTCGAAGACCTCGATCCCGAACCGGTGCGCTCCGCCGTATGCCGCGGCGAGAGCCCGGTTCTTGACCACCGAGCGGGTGCGGGTCGGGGGCGCGACGTGGAACGAGACGGTCTGCCCCGCCGCTCGAGCCGTGGTGGCCCGCCACCGCTGAAGACGTTTGGCGAGAAGGTAGTTGGGGCCTTGCTGCGGGACGATGGCGTCGTTGATGCCGGGGTCCGCCCCGGGCAGGTAGTTGCGACGGAGCAGCCGACCGCCGGACAGGGTCCGCAGCGGGACCCGCAGCAGCTTGCTGGTCCGGCGGCGGGCGTAGGACTCGACGGAGGCCTCGACGGCGGCGCCCGGGACGGCGAAGACGTCGGTCGGTGTGGCGAGGAACGCCAGGGCGGTCTCACGCTGACGGGCGAGGTGCTCGCCCAGGGCGTCGACGGCCATGGCGACTCGGACGTTGGTGGCGCCGTCGGCGTAGACGTAGTTGCCGAGCACGAGATCTCCCGGCAGCCCGGCGACCCACGCCGCGACCCTGGGCAGGTCCTGGATCAGGTCGCCGCCGGCGCGGTCGGCGAGGTTGCCGCTCTTGCCGAGCGTGACCGGGACGTGCACCCGTCCGGCCCCGTGCCCGGCCTCGTCGAGCACCCGCTGCCAGACGGCAGGTCGCGGCAGGTCGACCGCGGCGACGTCAGCACCCCAGCGGAGCAGCGACCGCAGCGGGCCCATCTCGGCCGCCGCGCCGAGGACGACGACGGTCCGGCCGGAGAGGTCGAGCCACTGCGGGTGGTCGAGCACGCGGCATACCGCCTCCTGCGCGGACGGCTCGATGACCCCGGCGGCGACCCAGGCCGCCAGCTGCCGTCGCAGGCCGTCGCCCGCGAGCCGCGCGCCGCGGTACGGAATGGACAGTGACGCGACCCGCTCCCCCGAGCCGGTGACGACCTCGGTGCCCAGCGGATCCTGCACCGGGGAGTCGAAGGCGTGGTCGATCGGCCGGACGCCGTCCGGCCCGGACCACTGCAGCCGCGCGGCGAGCGAGGTGAGCCCGTCGGCAGCGATCCGCCCGGCCGCGTCCTCGCTGGTCAGCTCGGCGACGACCAGACGACCGAAGTGCTCGACGTAGCCGCGGCGCCAGTTGGTCTCCCGCTCCACCGCGGCGGCGCCGATCGGGTCGACTCCACGGAGCGCGTCCGCAACGACCGATCGGCCGGTCGCGGACGTGCTCCGCCGACCGTCGACCTGGGGGAACACCACACCGTGCGCCTCGCTCATGGCGCACACTCTGCCAGCCCTTGATCCCCGCCACGGGGCGGCGCACGATGAGGACCATGCGCAGATATGTCGTCGAGGCCCGGGACCGGGACGGTGTATGCCGGGCGCGCGCCACGTTCACCGCGTCCGAGCCCGCCGAGGCGATGTGGGAGGCCCAGGTCCGGCTGCGGCCCGAAGGGATCTGCACGTATGCCGTGTACCGCCCCGGCCGCTTCCACCGTCGGCTCATGCTCGTCACGGCGGCCAGCGGCGGCCCCGGTGGTGACGGTAGCGACGGGGGTGGCGGACTCGCCGGGGTCCGCGAGCCACGTCGGCCCAAGCCCGGACCGGGTCATCTCAGCGTCGCCCGCGACCTGCCCTGCTGAGCGATCGGCCATGCTGGCTCATATGGACCACGACTTCCCGCCTGCCATCGGCCAGCCCGCCACTCGTGCTCTCGTCGGCGCGGGGTACCGCCGGCTGGAGGACCTGCGCGGCATCGACCCGAAGGCGCTGCTCGCCCTGCATGGCTTCGGCCCCAAGGCCGGGCGCCTCATCAAGGCAGCGCTGGCCGAGGACGACCCGACGCACTGAGTGACGCGGTCAGCCCCAGACGAGCGCCCGGCTGGGGTCAGCGAGGATGGCCGCGACGTCGGCGAGGTACCTGCTGCCCAGCTCACCGTCGACCATCCGGTGGTCGAACGACATCCCGAGCTGGGTGACCCACCGGGCCTCGATCGTCTCGGTGCCGTCCGCGGCGGTGACGACCCACGGCATCCGACGGACCGCCCCAAAGGCGACGATCGCCGCCTCTCCCCTGTTGAGGATCGGCGTGCCGGTGTCTACGCCGAAGACGCCCACGTTGGTGATCGTGATGGTGCCGCCGGCCATGTCCGGCGGCTGGGTGCGGCCCTCGCGAGCCGACGCCGTCAGGTCGCCGATGGCGACAGCGAGGTCGCGCAGCGAAAGGGTGTCGGCGTCCTTGACGTTCGGGACCATGAGCCCGCGCGGGGTCGCCGCGGCGATGCCGAGGTTGACGTAGTGCTTGGTGACGATCTCCTGGGCGGCCTCGTCCCAGCTGACGTTGATCTCCGGGTGGCGCCGGACCGCGATGCACATCGCCTTGGCGAGGACGAGCAGCGGGGTGACCTTGACGTCGCGGAACTCCTTGTCCCGCTTGAGCTTGTCGACCAGATCCATCGTCGCGGTGATGTCGCAGGTGACCCACTCGGTGACGTGCGGCGCGGTGAACGCCGACTCGACCATGGCCTGCGCGGTGACCTTGCGGACCCCCTTGATCGGGGTACGGGTCTCCCTGGCAGAGCCAGGGGCCCAACCGCGGGAGCCGGACGCGAACGGCATACCTGGTCCGCCGGAAACGACTCCGCCGTATGCCGGCGCCTCGGCTTGCGCTGTCGGCGCCCCGTTGGCCGCCGCTTCGACGTCGGTGCGAGTGACGATGCCGCCCGTCCCGGAGCCTGCCAAGGTCGACAGGTCGATGCCGAGGTCCTTGGCCAGCTTGCGGACCGGTGGCTTGGCGAGCGCCCGAACCTGGCTCGGGCTGGGAGCGTCCGGAGTGGCGGGCTGTCGGTCAGCTGACGATTGCGCGGAGTTCTGACGGGGGCGGCGGACGGCTTCGGTCTGCTTGACGCCGTAGCCGACGAGGACCGCGGTCCGCCCGGTCGACGTCGTGCCGCCGATCTTGCCTTCTTCGATCTCCTCGCCCCCGTCTGCACCCGAGGACTTCCCTCCGGACCCGACAACACTTGTCGGGTCAGGAGAGGACTTCCCCGAGGACCCGATAATTTCATCGGGGGCGTCGGTCGAGATGGCGATGATCGGGCTGCCGACCGCCACCTCCTCGCCCTCGGCCGCCAGGATCGCCTCGACCCGCCCGGCAAACGGAACTGGCAGCTCGACGAGCGACTTGGCCGTCTCGATCTCGACGACGATGTCGTTGACCTTCACGGTGTCGCCGACCTTGACCTTCCAGGTGACGATCTCGGCCTCGGTGAGACCCTCGCCCGGGTCGGGGAGCTTGAACTCCTTGATACTCATGGGTTTTCGTTCCTCCAAGCAGGCGAGCGTCAGTGGGCGAGGGAGCGGTCGACGGCGTCCAGCACGCGGTCGAGGTCGGGGAGGAACTCCTCCTCGAGCTTGGCCGGCGGGTAGGGGATGTTGTAGCCGCCGACCCGCAGCACCGGCGCTTCGAGGGAGTAGAAGCACTCCTCGGCGATCGTCGCCGCGAGCTCACCGCCGAGGCCGCCGAAGGTCGGCGCCTCGTGGACGATGACGGCGCGGCCGGTCTTGCGCACCGACTCGACAACGGTCGGGACGTCGATCGGTGACAGCGAGCGCAGATCGATGACCTCGAGCGACTTGCCTTCCGCCTCGGCCGCCTCGGCGGCCTGCAGGCAGGTCTTGACCATCGGCCCGTAGGCGAGCAGTGTCACGTCGGTGCCCGAGCGGCATACGCGCGCATCGAAGAGCCCGAGGTCGGCCGACTCGGCGACCTCGCCCTTGTCCCAGTATCGGCGCTTGGGCTCGTAGAAGATGACCGGGTCGTCGGTCTCGATGGCCTGCTGGATCATCCAGTACGCGTCGCTGGGGTTGGAACAGCAGACGACGCGCAACCCGGCGGTGTGGGTGAAGTAGGCCTCGTTGGACTCGCTGTGGTGCTCGACCGCGCCGATGCCGCCGCCCACGGGGATCCGGATGACCATGGGCAGCCGGACCTTGGACAGGGATCGGGCGTGCATCTTGGCGACCTGGCTGATGATGTGGTCGAACGCGGGGTAGACGAACCCGTCGAACTGGATCTCGACGACCGGCCGGTAGCCGCGCAGCGCCATCCCGATCGCGGTGCCGACGATGCCGGCCTCGGCGAGCGGGGTGTCGATGACCCGGTCCTCGCCGAAGTCCTTCTGCAGGCCCTCGGTGACCCGGAAGACGCCGCCGAGCTTGCCGATGTCCTCGCCCATGAGCAGGACCCGCGCGTCCTTGTCCATCGCGGCCCGCAGGCCGTTGTTGATGCCCTTGGCGATGGTCGTCGCGCCCATCAGTGCGCTCCCTCGAACGAGGCCTGGTATGCCGTGAACTCGGCCCGCTCCTTGGCGACCAACGGGTGCGACTCGACGTAGACGTGGTCGAACATCTCGGTGGCCACCGGGTCGGGCATCGACAGGCAGCCCTCGCGGACGTGGACGGCCAGCTCGTCGGCCTCACGCTCGACGGCGGCGAAGAACTCGTGGTCGGCCTTGCCCTCGTGGGCCAGCCATGCCTTGAACCGCTCGATCGGGTCGCGGTGCTTCCACACCTCGACCTCGGCCGAGACGCGGTACTTGGTCGGGTCGTCGGAGGTCGTGTGCGCGCCCATCCGGTAGGTGAACGCCTCGATGAAGGTGGGCCCCTGACCGGAGCGGGCGCTGTCGAGCGCGGCCCGGGTCACGGCATACACGGCCAGGACGTCGTTGCCGTCGACGCGTATGCCGGGGAAGCCGAAGCCGCTCGCGCGCTGGTAGAGCGGGACTCTGGTCTGCTTGTCGTTGGGCTCGGAGATCGCCCACTGGTTGTTCTGGCAGAAGAAGACGACCGGCGCGTTGGTCACCCCGGCGAAGACGAGGGCCTCGGACACGTCGCCCTGGGACGTCGCGCCGTCACCGAAGTAGGCGATCACCGCGGTGTCGCGCTGCTCGTCGCCGGTGCCGACGGCGCCGTCGCGCTGGACGCCCATGGCGTAGCCCGTGGCGTGCAGCGTCTGGGCGCCGATGACGATCGTGTAGAGGTGGAAGTTCTTCTCGTTCGGGTCCCAGCCACCGTGGTTGACCCCGCGGAACAGGCCCAGCAGGTTGAGCGGGTCGACCCCGCGGCACCAGGCGACGCCGTGCTCGCGGTAGGTCGGGAAGGCGTAGTCCTGTGGCTTGAGCGCGCGGCCGGAGCCGACCTGGGCGGCCTCCTGGCCGAGGAGCGAGGCCCAGATGCCGAGCTCGCCCTGGCGCTGGAGGGCTGTGGCCTCGGCGTCGACCCGGCGAATGAGGACCAGGTCGCGGTAGAAGCCGCGCAGCTCGTCGTCGCCAAGGGTCGCGACGAGCGCGTCGTAGTCGGCGTTGGGGACCCGCTGACCCTCGGGGGTCAGGAGCTGGATCATCTCCGGGCCGCCGTCCTGGACGGCGGGGACCGGCGCGGTCAGCCGGTCGAACTCACTTATGGACACAGCGTCGGTCGCTGCGACGTCGATGTCGCTCACGGGCACTCCTTCTCCGCCGGCCGGGTTGCGGTCGGCGGCTCGAGCCACCCGGGCGATGCGGTCCGCACCGTCGCGGGAGGCGATGCTCGGACCACCGCACGGGGTGATGGCGGTGCTCACAGGCCTTGCACTGCACAACCTACCCGTATGCCGCCCGACCGGCGAAGTCCGCTGGTAGGACCCCGCACCGGGTTGATCCGGGAACGATCGGTGGTCCGGGGGCGTCGCACGGGTGTGAGGATCTCCCGGTATGCCGCGCTGTCCGCGGCCGTGTGTGCTCTCGCCCTGGGCGGGTGCGGCACCACCGGTTCCGGCCCCTCCAGCTCCGGGTCCCCTTCCACAGCGGGGGCCCCGGTCCCGCCGTCCGCCACGAGCAGCACACCCAAGCTGCCCACCAGCCTGACGACGCCGCCACCGGCCAAGGACCGAGGAACGCCGATCTCGGCAACCGGCACGGTGGCCGTCTCCGACGTCGAGAAGCCGTGCCGGGTCATGACCATCGCCGGACAGGCCTACGAGCTCCAGGGCGACGGTGTCGCGGCGCTACGAGACGGCGACACGGTCACGGTGGCGGGCTATACCGACGACACCTTGTCGACCACCTGCCAGGTCGGCGTCGTGCTGCGCGTCCTCACCCTCTCGACACCGAGCCACTGACCGCGAAGGGGGCCCGGCGCCACGCGCCGGACCCCCTCGGGGTGAGCGAACGGCATCCGCCGGTCGCCGGTGAGCTGTCGATCAGCCGGTGACCGACACCACGGTCGAGCCCACGGTCGTGCCATCGAGGGCGTGGGTCAGGCTGCCGAGGTACTGGGTACCGGCGGTGAGACCCGACCACGCCAGGCCGACCGTGTTCGTCGCGCCCGCGGTCGCCTGGACCGGGCTGCCCGAGGTGACCTGCAAGCTGCCGCCCGAGGCGTTCGGGACGAGCCAGCTGCGCAGGTCGAAGGGGGTGCTGGGCGATGCCACGGCCCAGCCGTGCACGATCATCGTGTAGGCGCCGTCAGCGGGGTTGGTCAACGTGATCTGCTCGTTGGTCCCGCCGTTGGTGCTCGCGGCGACGACCGCTCCCGACGGCCCGATGAGGTAGATGTCCAGGTCGTCATCGCCCGGGAGGACGAGTGACCACCTGGCCAGGTCGACCCCGGACAGCGTGAACGGCACCGGCACCACGGCTGCCGGAGTGTCGTCCGCGCTCGGGTAGGTCTGGTCCGGGTCCTGGCTGACCGTGGCGTTGTTGTCGACCGCCGGGACCAGCCCGTGCGGCGTCGCCGTGTAGGCGCCCGCCTTGCCGAACTGGACCGCGACCGACGCGGTGCCGGTCGTGCCGGTGCCCGTCACCGAGGTGGGGGCGGCGATGGCGACGCCCTTGACCGCGATGCTGCTGCGCAGCGAGTACTCGTCGCCCTTCCAGGTGAGCGAGCCGAAGCGCCACTGACCCGTCGGTGCACCGGAGTTGGTGATGGTCACGTCGAACGACTTCGACGCACCCGCCGGGATGGTCAGCCAGGACGGGGACGCCTGGACCGAGTAGCCCGCCGGAGCCGAGACGTCGGCGCGGACCCGGACCGTCCGGGAGGACACGTTGGTGAGTGTCCGGGTGACGGTCTGGCTGCCGGGCAGCGCCTCGATACCGATGGAGGCGTAGTTGAGGTTGGCGGCCGTGGTCGGGATCCCTGCCGCGGCCAGGCTGGCACAGGTGGCGGCCGGGTTGCTGAACGCCTCCGGGCCCTCCGCGCAGAGGAAGCCGAGGTAGTCGTTGAACCCGGCGTCGTAGACCAGGCCCGGCCGGAACGCCGTGCCCCTGTCGCCCGGCTTGCCGACGACGGCCAGTCCGGCGCCCATGGCGAACGGGCCCGCCTTGGTGACCCGGTCGTAGTCACGGACGTTCTTGTCGGCCGTGGTCATGAGCGCGGACTTCGCCGCCGCCGCCGACCAGTCGGGGTGGGCCTGCTTGAGCAGGGCGTAGGAGCCAGCAACGACCGGACCCGCCATCGACGTGCCCGCGATCGACTGGAACAGCTCCCCAGCCGGCTGTGTCCCAGGTGACGGGGCGGGGGTGTTGCCCGCCATGACCTGGACACCGGGAGCGCTGATGTCGGGCTTGATGATGTCGCCGGCCGTCGGGTTCTCACCGCGGCTGGAGAAGTAGGCAACGGTCGGCGTCTTGAACGGCGCCTTGCCGACACCGCCCGCGACGAGCTGGCCTCTGGGGTGGACCTTGGAGTTGACCCAGCTGCGGATCGCGACGCCCGGGGTGTTGTCCACCATGACGGTCGGGACGAAGAAGTTGTCGGTGAAGATGTTGTCGACGTCGACCTGGTTGTAGAGGACCATGCCCACACCACCGGCCCGTTGGACCTCGAAGCTCTTCGCGACGCGGCCGTTGTTGCCGCGACCACAGAGCACGATCTTGCCCGTGGTCTTGGCCGGGTCCAGCGTGCCCGCCAGGCAGAGGTCGGCGCCGGTCGCGCCGGACAGGCCGGCCTTGGCCGCGTCGACGAACTCGGCCCTCGGGGAGCTCTTGGTCACCGACCCGCCCACGTAGGTCCGGCCGCCATCGAGCTTGATCGAGCCCTCGTAGAAGGTCGGGTAGGTCGTGGCACCGACCGCGGTCACCCACGGCACGTCGGCCGGGCCACCGATGGTCTTGTCGGTGGGCCCGCTGTTGCCGGCCGAGACGGCCGTGAAGACGCCCGCGTCTGCAGCGAAGAGGAACGAGATCGTGTCGGCGCTCACCGTGTTGGCGCCACCGCCGATCGAGTAGTTGATGACGTCGACGCCGTCGGCGACGGCCTGGTCGATCGCCGCAGACAGGTCGGACGTGTAGCCGCCGCCGTCGCCGAGGGCCTTGTAGGCGATGACCTGGGCCCGCGGAGCGATGCCGGAGACGACGCCCTTGTTGACCCCGAAGATGGACGCCTTGACGTTGGCGTCACCGGCGGCCGTTGATGCCGTGTGGGTGCCGTGGCCCTCGTTGTCGCGCGCCGAGTCGAACTCGTAGGGCTCGAGCCCGGAGTTGGCCTTGTAGGTGTCGAGGAACTCCCGCGCACCGACGAGCTTGTTGTTGCACGTGAACGGCTTGTCGTTGGCGTTCCAGGCCGTGTTGCCGAAGGCGCACGCCGAGCGCTCGCTCGTGTCGAACGTCGGCGCCGCCGGAAGGGTCCCGTTGTCGCGGAAGCTCGGGTGCTCGGGCCAGATGCCGGTGTCGATGACGCCCACCAGGACGCCTTGACCGGTGACCCCCCGGGCATAGGCCTCGCCCTTCCCGGTCAGTCCGAGGAAGGCGTTGAGCCCGTTGACACCGCTGGAGGACTCGGGCGTGCTGTGGTCGGCGAGCGACGTCGGCTGGCGCAGCTCGTCGGGCAGGACCACGGCGACGGCCGGGTCCTTGGCGATCCGCTGGGCGCCGGCGAGGTCGGTCCGCACGGCAAAGCCGTTGAGGGCGTTGCTGTAGTCGGTGGTCTTGCGGCTGGCCGAGACCCTCGCCGTCGTGAGGACCCGGTCATGGGTCTTGCGGATGGCCGCTTTGCGCTGCTTGGAGGACACGCTGTTGAGGTCCTTCTGCTTGACCGACCGGACGAGCGGGTCAGCCTTCATGACGACGATGTAGCTACCGGTCTTGCTCTTGGCCACGGCGGGGCCGTGGGATCCGGTGGTGGTAACCAGGCTTGGGGCAGCCACTGTGGGAGCGGCGGCCCAACCCGGTGTAGAGGCGAGACACAAGGCCGCGGCTGCGGTCCCGGTCATGGCAATAATGCGCTTCACGAGCACGAACTCCTCCCGCCCGGCGCGTGGCCGGGGCCGACACAACCCCCATGAGGGACGGCTGCTGACACGGGTGTCTCACCCGAAGCCGTGTTTGCGAATCTAGACCGTTGGTCGGGCGATTCCCACCCCTTGGGACACATTCGACCCGAAGGATCTGCGGTCCGGGCCGGCATTCGGCGCGCGGTACGCGTCGCCTGTTCCGGGTGGTCCGCCCCGGTCAGTCGACGCAGAGGAACGGTCCGCGCCGGCCCCCGCCGTGGTAGTGATAGGTCACCGCGTCGACGACCAGCGCGGCATACGTGCCGTCGACCGGCACCTGCACGTAGGCCATGTCGGGGTCGGGGCAGCCGCATCCAGCGTCGGACCAGGTGACGGGTCCGAGACAGGCGATCTCGATCGCCTCCGGGTCGACGCCGAGCCGGCGCGCGAGGTCGGCCCGGGCCTGGTCGGCCCACGCCACGAGCGACGGGTCCACACCCGTCACCTGCACGCGCTGTCGGTGCCTGCCCGGCCGGGGCAGGTCCCGGCCGTTGCGCAGGGCCGCGACGAGATCGTCGTGGCTCGGCGGGCCGGGCTGCTCGCGGCGGTGGGTCATGGTCGACTGCGGAACTGCCCTGCGACCTCGACCAGCCGGTCGTTGGCCTCGGTCTCGGCGATGGTGACGCGAACGCCGTCGCCCTCGAAGGGCCGCACCGACAGCCCGGCGTCGGCACAGGCCGCGGCGAAGGGGAGGGCGTCCTCGCCGATCGGGAACCACACGAAGTTGGCCTGGCTGTCGGGGATCTCCCATCCCTGGTCGCGCAGCGCGGCCACGACGCGCTCGCGCTCGGCGACGAGGTCCTTGACGCGTACCTCGAGCTCGTCGAACGCGTCGAGGCTGGCGATCGCGGCGCGCTGGGCGATCGTGCTCACGCCGAACGGGACGGCCGTCTTGCGCAGCGCCTCGGCCACGAGGGGCGACCCCACGGCATACCCGACGCGCAGCCCGGCGAGTCCGTAGGCCTTGGAAAAGGTCCGCAGCACAACGACATTGGGGTGGGCACGCTGCAGGCCGACGGCGTCGGGAGCGTCGTCCATCGTCACGAACTCGACGTAGGCCTCGTCGATGACGACAAGGATGTGCTCAGGCACCCGCTCGACGAACCGCGCGAGCTCGGTGTGCGTCACGCCGGGTCCGGTCGGGTTGTTGGGGGTGCAGACGATGACGACCCTGGTGCGGTCGGTGATCGCGGCATGCATCGCATCGAGGCGGTGCCGCTGTTGGTCGTCGAGCCCGACGAGGACCGACTCGGCCCCGGCGAGCGCGACGACGATCGGGTAGGCCTCGAAGCTGCGCCACGCGTGGACGACCTCGTCGCCGGGGTCACAGGTGGCCGCGATGATCTGGCCGAGGACGCCGACGCTGCCGGTGCCGGTCGCGATGCACTCAGGAGCCACGTCGAGCGCCTCGGCGAGGCGGCCGGTGAGGTCTGTGACCGCCATGTCGGGGTACCGGTTCATCTCGGTCGCGGTCTCGCGGACCACGTCCAGGACGCTCGGCAGCGGCGGGTACGGGTTCTCGTTGGAGGAGATCTTGTATGCCGTGAGGTCGGTCCGCGGGGCCGCCGGCTTGCCCGCCTTGTAGGCCGGGACGCGGGTCAGCGCCGCACGCAGCCGGACCGCCGTGGTCTGCGTGCTCTCTTCGTCGAGGGTCATGCCCCCACTGTAGGAGCCCGACTGGAGCCGGAATGCGGGTCAGTCGCCGTCAGGCAGCACAAGGTTGAGGACCATCGACACCAGGGTGATGATCACGGCGCCCATGATGGCGTCCCAGAAGAAGTGGCCGATCGTGAACGAGAGCCCGAGCGGCTTGGAGATCCACTCGGTGATCTGCAGCATGAAGGCGTTGACGACGAAGGTGAACAGGCCGAGAGTCAGCACGATGAACGGGAACGAGAGCAGCTTGGCGATCGGCTTCACGACGGCGTTGACCAGTCCGAAGATGAGCGCCACGAGGACGATGGTCACCACCTTGGAGGTCCAGGCGTGGCTGGACTCGGCGAGGTTGATCCCGTTGACGACGATCGCCGCGATCCAGAGGGCGACGGCGTTGACGCCGACCTTGATCAGAAAGTGCATGCCTTGATCCTGCCACGAGGTTCGGGCCGGCACGGCTTACGACCCCGGGTACGCGGCCGGGGTCAGTCCTGCGCCCGGGCCGCCCTGGGGGTCGGCATCCCCTCGTCCTCAGCCCCCCGCTCGGCTTCGTTCTCGGCCGCGGCGGCGGCGGAGCGGAGCGTCAACAGCTCGTAGAGGGGCTTGGTGCGCAGGGCGGTCGCCACGAGCATGGCCACGGCGCAGGCGCCGAGCATCGGCGGGAGCATCACGGCCGACGCGCTCAGCTCGGTGACCAGGATCAGGCCGGTCACCGGCGTCCGGACGACGGCGGTGAACAGGGCCGCCATCCCCACGAGCACCAGGCCCGCGGTCTGCGGCGCAGAGTCACCGACCATCCGATGGGCGACCATCGCCACGACGAGCCCGACCTGGCCCCCGAGCAGGAGCATGGTTCCGAACAACCCGCCCGGGGTGCAGGCGGCATACGACAGGACGCCGAGGAAGAACCGGATCGCGAACAGCCCGAGCGCCACCAGCAGGGTCTCCCTGCCGAGCAACGCCCGCTCGGTGAGCGGCTCGCTGCCCCCGATGAGGGTCGGAGCCAGCCAGCCGATCCCCCCGATCACGGCACCGATGGCGATCGACCGGACCAGGGCCGGCCAACGGCTCGTGTCGACGAGGTGCAGACCGAACAGGATGGACCGGTTGTAGGCCACACCGAACACGCCGGCGAGCAGGCCCACGGCCACCACCCAGGGCACGTAGCTCAGGCGTGGCTCCGCGAGCTGGCCGACCTGGAAGATCGGCGGTCGCGGGCCGAGCACCAGATGCGCCCCGGCGAAGCCGGAGGCGGACGCCACCAGGGTCGCGATCGTCGTTCGCGGGTCGAAGCGCTTGAGCAGCTGCTCGAGGATGAACACTCCACCGGCGATCGGGGCGTTGAAGGCGGTCGCCAGACCGGCGGCGGCACCGCCGGCCACGAGGATCCGGACGTCGGTGGCCGACCGACGGGCAGCGTTGCCGACGATCGCGGCGATGCTGCCGCCCATCTGCACCAACGGGCCCTCGGGCCCGAGGGTGAGGCCGGCGACGCCGATCGAGAGCAGGCCGCCGGCATACTTCACCGGCAGCACCCGCGGCCTGGTCGGTGGCGTCCGCCCGTCGACGACGGCCTCGACGCGGGGGATACCGCTGCCCTCGGCGTGCGGCTCGATCCGGTGGACCAGCCAGGCCGCGGTCGCCGTCGCGGCCCCGCAGACCACCATCGCGACGGGCAGACCCCACCACACGCCGTGCGTATGCCGGCCCAGCCACTCCCGGCCGTGGGTCGCGTCCTCGAGCAACAGCTGGAAGGTCGCCGCGACGACGCCGGTCAGGAAGCCGACGACCGCGGCGGTGGCGGCGAACCCGGCGAGAGCCCACGGGTCGGTCGGCAGTCCCTCGGTGAGCAGCCGCGGCCGCAGCCACTGGGTGCTGATCCGCAGCGGCCCGGCTGGTCCCGAGGGGTCGGGCGAGGAGGGGCGCAGGCTCGACATGGATGCATTATCGGGGTCGCTGCGCCGGGCCCGCGACGGCCGCCGAGGTGAACCGAGGAGTGAGCCGCCCTCCCGCGCGGCGCGGTCAGGCGGGCAGGTGGCGCCGGCTGGTGATCACCCGGAAGCGGTTCGCCACGAAGGCGGCGTCGGTGTAGGCCGCGTTGGCGGCCGGGTTGGCGCCGGTCCCGTGGTAGTCGGAGAAGGCCGCCGTCTGGTTGACGAACACCGCCCCGGTGAGGTTCTCCGACAGCGCCACACCACCCTCGGCAGCAGCCTCCCGAGCCGCCGCCAGCACCGGTTCCGACGTCGAGTAGACCGCCGCCGTCATCGCCCCGTGCTCGCGGATCGTGTCGGCGAGCTGCGCCAGCGACTGCTCCGTCGACGCGGTCCCGATGAGGAACGACACCGGCCCGAAGCACTCCTGCGTGTAGACGTCCTCACGGGACACGTCGACCGAGACGATCCCCGGGGCACGGACCACGGCATCGGCGTATGCCGGGTGCGCGACCATCCGTGAGTCCCGCACCACCGTGCCTCCCGCCTCCGCGGCGAGCCCGGCCAGGCCGGCAGCGTTGGCACGCACCCCGTCGTTGACGGTCGCGCCGAGCAGCTCGACCGCCTTGGTGTCCTCGCCGGTGAGCCGCTCGATCGCCGCCGACAGCCGCGACCCGAACTCCTCGAACGACAGGTGTCCCTCGTCGGTCTCCACCCCGTCACGCGGCAGGTAGATGTTCTGCGGGGTCGTGCACATCTGGCCCGAGTAGAGCGTCAGCGAGAACGCGAGGTTGCCGAGCGCCCCCCGAAGGTCGCCCACGGAGTCGACGACGACCGAGTTGACTCCCGCCTTCTCGGTGTAGACGGACTTGCCGAGCCCACCGGCCTCCCGTTCCAGCCAGCCGCCGAACCCCGGCCCGCCGGTGTAGTCGATGATCGCCACCTCCGGCCGCAGCGCCAGCTCGGCGCCCAGCACCCCACCGTCCGCGTCGGGCGCGAGCTGCACCAGCGCGGGGCTGAACCCGGCCTCGGCCAGCACCGCCCGGCATACGGCCACCGAGATCGCGAGCGGCAGGATCGCCCGCGGGTGCGGCTTGACGACGACCGGGTTGCCGGTGGCCAGGGACGCGAACAGGCCCGGGTAGGCGTTCCACGTCGGGAACGTGTTGCAGCCGATGACGAGCCCGACCCCGCGCGGCACGATCCGGTAGTCCTTCTGCATCCGGATCGGGGCATCCCGGCCCGGCTTCTCCCACACGACCGAGGCCGGCACCCTCTCCTGCTCGACGAGCGCGGCGACGACGGCCTCGAGCGCCCGGTCCTGCGCGTGCGGCCCACCGGCTTGGAACGACATGACGAACGGCTGCCCGCTCGTGTGCATCACCGCGTTGGCGATCTCAAAGGACCGCTTGTTGATCCGGTCGATGATCTCGACGCACACCGCCGCCCGCACCCGCGCCCCCGCGTCGCGCCATGCCGGCAGCGCCTCGAGGGCCGCCGCGAGCCCCGCATCGACGTCGAGCCTTGGATAGCTGACCCCGAGCCGCGGCCCGTACGGCGACACCTCGTCACCCACGGAGGTGCCGTCGGTCGGCTGGCCCTCGAGACCGGCATACGGGGAGTTCAACAGCCCGTCGTATGCCGCGAGCCCGGCCTCCGCCGCACCCTCGCCGTAGACCCGGGGAGACGGCGACTCCGGGTAGCGCGAGTAGTAGGTGCGGCCGGCCAGCGCCGCGGCCGCCTCGTCGAGGACGGGTCCGTGGGCGGCGAGCAGGTCCTCGGCGGTGGAGTGGGCGGGCGTCGTTGCCGTGGTCACCGAGCCATCGTAGGCCGGTCGGGTCAGCGTCGGATCTGCGAACTGGGCCACCGCCCGCTCGACCGGTCCGGTAGCGGTCGTCGGCCGGCGAGGTCGGCTGGCAACCCCAACCACCTTTTGTGCCGTGTACGCGTGAGCTACCGGGTGACTCACGCGTACACGGCACAAAGCGCACGCAGGGCAGCCCCACCAGACGGGCGCACCACCCTGGCGGCCGGCGCGGACATCACCTTCATCGCCGCGGCCCGCGACGGAGACGTCCTCGGCGCCGAGGGGGTGCAGCGGGCGGCATACGGTCGATCGGGCGCTGAGCAGCCCGTCAACCCCAGGTCTCAGGTCCCCGGGCCGCTCGGCCCGCTCAGGCCAGCGGGGCCAGGCGGCGGCGAGGGGCCGACACGATGGGCGGGACGGTTCGTGCCACCCGTCGGGTCGCCGAGCCGAGCGGGCCACGCAGCGCGACCTGGATCCGGCGACGCCGCTCGTCGGCCGAGGTGAGCCGGCGGGACGCGCCGGGCGGACGGCGGTAGACCAGGGCGTGCAGCCCGGTCCCCCACCGGGCGGGCGAGTCGCCGTTGCCCTCCCAGCGCGCGGCGAGGCTCCAGCCCCGGTGTTCCGCGAGGTAGTCACCGTGCACCTGCTGGACCTTGGGGCGCGCGGAGTCGGCGACGAAGACGAGCGCCTCGTCGGCGAGCAGCGGCTCGATGACGGCGAGCGCGAGGTGGTGGGCAGGGCCCCCGGGAGGGCCGTCGTAGTAGTAGACGCCGACCGGCCGATCGACGACACCGGGCTGGGTGAGCATGCGGAAGGCGTCGCCGACGACGACGCGGGTGTCGGCGTGCGCGGCATACCGTTCGAGGGTCCGTTCCAGGTCGGACCGCGCGTCGCTGCCTCGGTCACCGTGGGCCTCGAAGGAGTCCAGCGCGTAGAACCGCTTGTCGCCGACGTCCTGGGTCGCCGCGGCGAACGAGCGGCCCCGATAGGCACCGACCTCCACGTAGCACTCGGCCACCGGCATGAGCTGAGCGGCCAGGTTGAGGACGGCGAGCGCGTTGACCGCGGTCGTGCCGGGCACCTCCTCGGCCAGGTCCGCCCACTGCGGGTGGACGGGGTCGGTGCTCCGCGGATCCCCGGGGAAGGCTTCGTCGAGCCGGGAGAAGAACTTCGTCGTGTCCATCGAAATGTCCTCGCGTTTGCGGCCGAGTGCGCCGCCACGGATGGTGGGTGGGGGCAGAGGTCCGGGCCCTTGTCACCATAACCCGCAGGCTCCGTGAGACACCTGTCGAGATCCTGTGTGTTCGACGGGGACTCCCCAGCGTTCGGGGGTGAGCGCCCAGGCGGCGGGACGCGGCATACGGTGTGTCCATGCGTGTTCTCGTCTCGGGCGGCGCCGGCTACATCGGCTCCCACACCGTCGTCCAGCTCGTCGCCGCAGGGCACGACGTCGTCATCGTCGACTCGTTCGCCAACGCCAAGCCGACCGTCATGAACCGGATCGAGGCGCTGACCGGGACGGCGGTCCCGCTGCACTCCTTCGACATCACCGACCGCGACAAGACAGAGCACCTCTTCGCGTCCGAGCCGTTCGACGCGGTGATCCACTTCGCCGGTCTCAAGGCCGTTGGGGAGTCGATGGACAAGCCGCTGGAGTACTACGAGAACAACCTGGACTCCACCTTCTCCCTCGTCCGGGCGATGCGCCGACACGGCGTCCCCAACCTGGTCTTCTCCTCCTCGGCGACGGTCTATGGCGACCGCAGCGAGCCGCCCTACCGCGAGGACTTCGAACCGATCGAGGCGACCTCGCCGTACGGCCGGACCAAGGTGTTCAACGAGCATGTCCTTCGCGACGTCGCCGTCGGCTCCGACGGTTTCAAGGTGGCAATCCTGAGGTATTTCAACCCAGTTGGTGCGCACCCGTCCGGGATGATCGGCGACGACCCGAGCGGCATACCCAACAACCTGATGCCGTTCATCGCCCAGGTGGCGGTCGGTCGCCGGGACCGGCTCACCGTCCACGGCGACGACTACCCGACGGCCGACGGCACGTGCGAGCGCGACTACATCCACGTCGAGGACCTCGCGGCCGGGCACATCGCGGCCCTGCACTGGATGGCCGCACACGACCGGCCGGTGTCGACCTGGAACCTCGGCACCGGGAAGGGGACCTCGGTGCTGGAGATGCTCTCGGCCTTCTCCCGAGCGGTCGGTCGGGAGGTTCCGTATGCCGTCGGCCCGCGTCGACCCGGTGACCAGCCGCGAACCTGGGCCGACCCCGCGCTGGCCCGCGACGAGCTCGGGTGGACAGCCGTCAAGACCGTCGACGACATGTGCGTCGACACCTGGCGCTGGCAGTCGGCCAACCCGCAGGGCTACCCCGACGCCTGACCGGAGGCCGGCGGGCGGTTTCCGGGGGTCCCGTCAGGGTTGTGGCAGTTCCGGGAGACCCGGGCGACCGGCATACGGGCCCCTGACCGGAGGACTCGGCGGCTCCGCGGTCCTCTCGCGCTCACCTACTACATGTCGTAGTATCAGCGTCGTCATGCCGTAGTTCCGCCTGCACAGGAGCCGCACCTCCATGAACTCCCTGGACATCGCCCGCTGGCAGTTCGCCATCACGACCGTCTACCACTTCCTCTTCGTCCCGATCACGATCGGGATGTCGCTCATCGTCGCGTGGTTCCACACCTCGTGGGTGCGCAACCACCGCCCGGCCGACCTGCGGCTGGCCAAGTTCTTCGGCAAGCTCTTCACGATCAACTTCGCCCTCGGGCTCGTCACCGGCATCGTCCAGGAGTTCCAGTTCGGGATGAACTGGTCGGCCTACAGCCGGTTCGTGGGCGACATCTTCGGGGCGCCGCTCGCCTTCGAGGCGCTGCTCGCGTTCTTCCTGGAGTCGGTCTTCCTCGGGCTGTGGATCTTCGGCTGGGGCAAGCTGCCGGAGAAGGTGCACGCGGCCACGATCTGGATCGTCCACGTCGGCACCTTGCTGTCGGCCTACTTCATCCTGGCCGCCAACTCGTTCATGCAGCACCCGGTCGGCTACAAGTTCAACCCGGTCACCGGTCGGGCCGAGATGACCGACTTCATCGCGGTCCTGACCAACAAGGTCCAGCTGGTGACCTTCCCGCACGTCGTCTTCTCCTGCTACATGGTCGGTGGGGCGGTCGTCGCCGGGGTCTCGCTGCACCTCATGCGTCGGTCGGCGGCGTCGACGGTGTCCGGGTCCTCGGTGGACGCGGCCATGTACCACCGGTCGACGCGCATCGGCGCGGTCGTGACGCTCGTCGCGGCGCTGCTCGTCATGGGCTCCGGGGACTCCCAGGGCAAGATCATGACCGAGGTCCAGCCGATGAAGATGTCCTCGGCCGAGGCGCTCTACGACACCACGGACAGCGCGCCGTTCTCGGTGCTCTCGATCGGCTCGCTCAACGGGCAGCACGCCACGCGCATCATCGCCGTGCCGGGGCTGCTGTCGTTCCTCGCGACCGGCAAGTTCGGCGCCAGGGTCGACGGCATCAACCAGCTCAAGCCGCAGATCGCTGCCCTCGCCGCGAAGGTGACCGAGCGCTACGGCCCCGAGGTCGGGAAGCTGGCCATGTCACCGACCTACACCCCCAACATCCCCCTGGCGTACTGGACCTTCCGGCTCATGATCGGGCTCGGCATGGCGGGTGCAGCCTTCTCCGCCCTCGTCCTATGGTTCACCCGCGGCGGCCGGGTGCCTCGTGGCCGGCTGTGGACGTGGGTCGCCCTCGCGATCCCCCTGCTCCCCCTGTTCGCCATCTCCTTCGGCTGGATCTTCACCGAGACCGGGCGTCAGCCGTGGCTCGTCTACGGCCTGCTGACCACGGCTGCGGGCGTATCGCCGACGGTCAGCGCGACCAGCGTGCTCATCTCGTTGCTCACCTTCACCGCCCTGTATGCCGCGCTGGCCGTCGTCGAGGTGCGCCTCTTCCTCACCTACGTGCGGCACGGCGCGGACCCGTTCCACGCGCCGGTGAAGCCCGAGGATGTCACCGACGACGCCCCGCTCCAGTTCGCCTACTGACGACGCCTGGCTGACAAGCAAAGGGAAATCGACATGTCACTCATCACGTTCTGGTTCATCGCCATCGGGGTCCTGTGGACGGGGTACCTCGTGCTCGAGGGCTTCGACTTCGGCGTCGGTTCGGTGCTGCCGATCCTCGGCCGCGGCACCGACGCGGAGGACGGCGAGAAGCGTCGCCGGGTCCTGCTCAACACCATCGGCCCCCTCTGGGACGGCAACGAGGTATGGCTGATCACGGCCGGTGGCGCGATGTTCGCAGCGTTCCCGCTCTGGTACGCCACGATGTTCAGCGGCTTCTACCTGGCGTTCCTTCTGTTGCTGGTCGTGCTCATCCTGCGCAACGTGGGCTTCGACTACCGGCACAAGCGGGACAGCGCCGCCTGGCGCCGCGGCTGGGACCGCGCCATCGTGGTGGGCTCGGTCGCCGCACCGGTTCTCGTCGGGACCGCCCTGACCAACCTCGTGCACGGCACCCCGATCAACGCCGACCACAACTTCACCGGGTCGCTCCTCAGCCTGCTCAACCCGGTGAGTCTGCTCGGTGGTGTCGCGCTCTACGCCCTGTCCCTCACCCACGGGGCCCACTTCATCGCGCTCAAGACCGACGGCCCGATCCGTGCCGACGCCCGCTCCCTGGCCACCAAGGCCGGCGTCGGAGCCGCCGTCCTCGGCACCGTCCTGCTCGTGTGGCTCGGTGTGGGCTACGGCGGCAACGTCTGGTCCTGGATCACGACCGGGATCGCGGCCGTCGCGCTGCTGGCATCGATCGCCCTGAACCGCAAGGGAACCGAGGGCTGGGCCTTCGTCGGCACGACGGTCGCCATCGCGATGGCCGTCGCCACCGACTTCTTCATCCTCTTCCCCAACCTCATGGTCAGCTCGACTTCGGCCGCCAACAACCTCACCACCGCCAACGCCTCCAGCTCCCACCTCACGCTGCAGATCATGACCGGCGCGGCCGCGGCCTTCACGCCGATCATGCTGGCCTACACGGCATACAACTACTGGGTCTTCCGCAAGCGGCTCACGGTGGCGCACATCCCGGCCGCCGTCGCCGTGCACTGAGGAGGCGTTACCGAAGGTGAGCGCGCGGCATACCCGATGAGACCCTTCGACCCCCGACTGCTCCGGGCCGTCCCCTCGGCCCGTCGACCCGTGCTGCTGCTCGGGGGGGTCGGGGTCGCGCAGGGCATCGCGACGATCGGTGCTGCGGTGGCGCTGGCGAGCCTCGTTGTCGCCGTCGTGGAGCACACCACTGTCCTCGCTCCTGCCGCGTGGCTCGCGGCCGCCTTCGTGGTCCGGGGCCTGCTGGCCCAGTTCGGCGAGCGCACCGCAGCCCGGGCCGGGGTCGAGGTCTCGACCGCTCTCCGGGAGCGGCTCGTCGGTCGCTGGCTCCGGCTTCCGGCCGAGTCCCGCCCGAGTGACGAGGCGGCAGCAACCCTGGTGGCACAAGGCTGCTCGGCCGTCGAGCCGTATGCCGCGCGCTTCCTCCCGGCCCTGGTGTCGGCGGCCGTCGTGCCGGCACTTGCCATCGGCACCCTTGCGGTCGTGGACTGGCTGAGCGCGCTCATCGTCCTGCTCACCGTGCCGCTGCTACCCGTCTTCGCGGCCCTCATCGGGCGGACCACGCAGGAGGAGACGCAGCGACGCTGGCAGGCGCTCGCCGCCCTGGCCGGCCACTTCCACGACGTCATGCGCGGGCTGCCCACCCTGGTCGGCTACGGCCGCGGTGAGCGTCAGGTCGGCACCATCGGTGAGGTGAGTGACCGGCACCGGCACGCGACGATGCGGACCCTGCGCCTGGCCTTCCTCTCCTCGGCCGCCCTCGAGCTGCTCGCGACGATCTCGGTCGCGATCGTCGCCGTGGGTGTCGGCCTGCGCCTGACGAGCGGCGCGATCGGGTTACACGCCGGCCTGCTCGCGATCCTGCTGGCACCCGAGGCCTACTGGCCGATCCGCCGGGTCGGCACCGAGTTCCACGCCGCCGCCGACGGAGCCGAGGCCCTCGACGCCATCCTCCCCGTGCTCAGCGCCGCCGCCTCCGCGGACGACGCAACCTCTGCTAGCAGAGGAAAACTCACTCAGCAGAGGTTGCAACCTGTGCTGAGTGACCCAACCTCTGCTAGCAGAGGTTGGGTCAGCGGGCCGGTGACGGTCAGCGGAGTCGGCTATGCGTATGCCGGGTCCGCCCGCCCTGTCCTCGAGGGCGTCACCCTCACGGCGGGGACCGGGCTCACCGTGGTCACCGGCCCGTCCGGCGTCGGCAAGTCGACCCTCCTGGAGCTGCTCGCCGGGCTGCGTACCCCCACCTCCGGCACCGTCACCGCACCGGCGGCCCATCTGGTCACCCAGCGGCCGTTCCTCGTCTCGGGGTCGGTCCGGGAGAACCTCGGTCTGGGCAACGACGCCGACGACGACCAGCTGTGGGCGGCCCTGCGGGCAGTGGGCCTTGTCGAGCTGGTGGCCGGCCTGCCCGGCGGACTCGAGGCGACCATCGGCGACGACGGCTTCGGTCTCTCGGCCGGGCAGCGGACCCGTCTGGTCGTCGCCCGGGCGCGCCTCTCCGACGCGCCACTCGTCCTCTTCGACGAGCCCACCGCGCACCTCGACCCCGGAGCCACCGACCTCGTCCACGGCCTCGTCACCGACCTGGCCCGCGAGCGCATCGTCGTCGCCGTGACCCACCGCCGCGAGCTCCTCGCGCTGGCCGACGAACACCTCCACCTCACCGGTCGCGTGTCCGCCCATGGCACCCCGGTCGACGACAGTCCAACCGAGTCGGCCCGAGCGGTCGAGATCGGGGTCCTGCAATGAGCAGCGACCTCACCGCACCGGCCACGCGGCACCTCACCCTGCGACCGTCGGCCGGCGTCATCGTCGCCGGATTGATCGGCGGTGCGGCGCTGGCCTCCGGTGTCGCACTCACGGCCACGTCGGGCTGGCTCATCGTGCGCGCCAGCGAGCGCCCGCAGATCCTCACCCTCCTCGTGGCGATCGTCGCGGTCCGCGCCTTCGGGATGGCCCGCCCCGCCCTCCGGTATGCCGAGCGCCTCCGCTCCCACGACGTCGCCCTGCGTGACCTGGCCAGGGCCCGGACCGCGACGTATGCGGCGCTCGTCCCGCTCACCCCCGCCCGCCTGGGCCGGCGCTCCAGGGCCGATGTGCTCTCCGGTGTCGTCGACGACCTGACCGACGTCGTCGACGCCCAGGTCCGGGTGACCGTCCCGATCGTCGCGGCGACCGTCGTCGGCACCCTCGCCACCGTCCTGACGGCTCTGGTGTCGCCTGCTGCCGGCCTGGTCCTGGCCGGGCTGATGGCGGCCGCAGCCGCAGCCTGTTGGCGGGCCTGGCACTCGGAGTCGGAGTCCCAGCAGTCCGTCCTCGCGGCCCGGTCCGAGGTCGTGCGAGTAGCCGACCTGGTCAGCCGGCAGGCCATGTCTCTGGCGGCTGTCGGCGGGCAGGCAGCCGCGGCCCGCTGGCTCGAGACAGCCCACGACCGGCTCCGCGTCGCCGTCGACCGGCAGGCCCGGGGCCGGGCGTTCCTCACCGGCGCACTCCTCGTGGCGACTGGTGTGGCTTGCGTGGCCAACGCGGTTCTCGCCAGCCGCTCGGACCTCGGTGGCCCGGTGACCGCACTGCTCGTCGTCACACCCGTAGCACTCGGCGAGGCGCTCGCCGGGCTCACCGATGCCGTCCGTGCTCTGGCGCGGGCCCAGGCCGCACGCGACCGGCTGGCCGGCCTGCTGTCCCAGCCCCCCGCCGTCAGCGACCCGCGCAATCGTCAGCTGGCCGACACCCCGCCCGTCGACAACCCGGGCAACCGTCAGCGCACCGACACGCCACCAGTGCTGGAACTGGCCGGCGTCGCGGCGGTGTGGGTCGAGGGAGAGCCGGCTCTGCGGCATACCGACCTCGTACTCGAGCCCGGCAGTCGCACCGCCATCACCGGTGCCAACGGCTCGGGCAAGTCCACCCTGCTCGCCGTCCTCGCCCGGCATCTCGACCCGAGCGCGGGCAGCTATCTCCTCGACGGGCGCGACGTGACGACCCTGCCGCTCGAAGACGTCCGAAGCGCCATCGCGATCCTCGACGACGAGCCACACCTCTTCGCCACGAACCTCCGCGAGAACCTCCGCCTCGCCCGCCCCGATGCGACGGACCTGGAGCTGGAAACCGTTCTGGCGCAAGCGAACCTGAGCGACTGGTATGCCGGTCTCGCAGATGGTCTCGACACGCCCCTCGGCGTCGGGCGGCTCGGCGTGTCCGGTGGCGAGCGCGCGCGCCTGGGCCTGGCTCGGGTCCTGCTGAGTGACCGTCCGGTCGTCCTCCTCGACGAGCCGGTCGCCCACCTCGACCACGCCACCGCGCTCGATGTGGTGAGCGACGCGCTCGCCGCTACCGAAGGCCGTACGGTAGTGATGGTGAGCCACCGACCCGAGGGACTCGATGACTTCGAGCGGGTCATCGACCTCACTCCCCCACTGACCAAGGCAGGCTGACCCACCCGTGACACCCCCGTCCGCACCACGACTGGGCGACCTCGAGCGCGTCGTCATGGAGCAGCTGTGGGCCAGCAGCCAGGGCGCCACCGTCCGAGACGTCCACGAGGCGCTGGCGAGCGACCGTGACCTCGCCTACACGACGGTCATGACCGTCCTGGACCGGCTCGCGAAGAAGGGCCTCGCCACCCGCGTGCGGGAGGGAAAGGCCTGGCGGTATGCCGCGTCGCAGTCCCCGGAGTCACTCACCGCCCAGGCCATGCGCGCGACGATGGACCAGCTCGACGTCGACGACCGCAAGGCGGCCCTGCTGCACTTCCTGGACGACGCGTCGCCCGGTGAGATCGCCGACCTCAAGGCGGCGCTGGGCGAGCTCGAGCGTCGCCAGCCGGGCCTGGCGACCTGATCCGCCCCCGATCGAACCACCGGCCCCTTCCGTGACCCAGGCGCTCCCTGTCGCAGCCCTCGTGGCGATGGCGGGGCTGGTGCTCGTGGCGCTGCCGCGGATCATGGCCCGGCGGCCCGGCTGGCGTCGCGCACCCCGACCAGCGCTCGTCGTGTGGCAGGCGGTCTCCCTCGCGGGGGTCGTCGCCGCCCTCGGTGCTGCGCCCGCTGCGATCCCGCTCGTCACCGATGAGTACTCCGGCCCCCATCTGCTGGTCGTCGGGGTGGCGGTGGCGGTGAGTGTCTTCATGCTCGCGCGACTGCTCCTCTCCGGGCACCGGGTGGGCCGAAGGCTGCGCGAGGTCCGGCGCCAGCACCGGGAGCTCGTCGACCTCATCGGCCTGCGTGACGACCGGCTCGGGACCCACGCGCGCGTACTCGCGCACCCCAGCCCCTCGGCATACTGCGTCCCGGGCCAGAACGGCCGGATGGTCCTCACCGAGGGCGCGCTCGCCGCCCTCACTCCCGGCGAGCTGACCGCGGTCCTCGAGCACGAGCGCTCGCACCTGAGGGCCCGCCACGACCTCGTCCTGGAGTTCTTCACCGTGCTCCACGAGTCGGTGCCCGCCCGGGTCCGGTCCTCGGCGGGGATGGGCGAGGTGCGCCTGCTCGTCGAGGTGCTCGCCGACCGTCGAGCCGTCTCCCGGACCGACCCGGTGACGGTGGGCCGGGCTCTCGTCCGGCTGGCCGAGGTGCCGGCTGCGGACGGCCTCCTCGGCGCCTCCGCCGGCACGGCAGCGACCCGGATCGCCCTGCTCGACAACCGGGCCGCGGGCTGGATGGCGCCGGTCATGTACGCCTTCGGGGTCCTCGCCCTTGCCACGCCGGTCGTCCTGCTCGTGATCGCCTGGCACTGAGGGTCAGGTGCGCCTGGCTCAGGCGTCCCACCGAGTCGAGCGATCACGACACCCGGGGATCGGCGGAGCAGGTCCCGCGCGTCGTGATCTCTCGACCCAGCCCGGCAGCCCCTTGAGCGGTCCGGGCTCAGCAGTGCGAGGTCGGCGTGGCGGCGACCTCGCTGCACGCGCCCCGAGGCACCACGTCGAGGGCCTTGGCGAGGACCCGACGCAGCGCCGCGCTGTCGCGCTCACCGAGCGCCTCGGCCCAGTCCGACTCGATCTCGGTGAAGAGTCGCCCGACGAGGTGTTGCGCGCGAACTCCTTTGTCGGTCAACGAGATCACTCGAGCCCGGTGGTCACTGGGGTCGGCGTCCACGCGGACGTAGCCACTCGCCTCGAGATGGGTGATCTGCTGGCTGATGGCCTGCTTGGAGACGTCACAGCGCTCCACGATGTGCGAGGCCCGCAGCGGCCCGTCGGCGAGGTGGCGCAGGACGTTGCGGGAGTGCGCGAGGGACAGCGCGCAGAACTCCGAGTCCCGTATGCGGCGGTCGAACTCGGCGATGAACGCCAGCTCGGCGCGACCGAGCAGGGCGACGAGCGGCACCGGGCCCTGGCCCGGGACCGACTCGCAGGATCCCCCGACATTCATGGGACCATCGTACCTATTCGTCAAGGACTTGACAATCTTCTCGTCGGCTCCTAGATTCAAGTCAAGGACTTGACCAATGCCGCTCAGGGCCGCCGCCAACCACGCCCCCTTTCGTGAAGGAGCACCACGCTCATGAACCTCCTCGTCCTCGTCGGCAGCACCCGCCCCGGCTCCTACAACGCCCAGCTGGCCGACCTCGCGATCGCAGACCTCCCCGCCGACGTGACGGTCACCCGTTTCGACCGGCTGGGCGAGCTCCCCTTCTACGAGGAGCACACCGACGCCGCCGGCGGCTTCCCGGCGATCGTCGACGAGTTCCGCGCCACGGTCAGCGCGGCCGACGCGATCCTCGTCGTCACCCCGGAGTACAACGGCGGCATGAGCGCCCTGCTCAAGAACGCCCTCGACATCGCCTCCCGCCCGCGCGCCAAGGCTCCCATCGCCGGCAAGCGGGTCGCCGTCCTGGCCGCGACCGCCGCCCCCGGTGGTGCCCAGTCCGCCCGCGCCGGCGCCGTCGAGGCCCTCGTCCGCGCCCAGGCCCAGCCGATCCTCGACACCATCGGCGTCAGCAAGGCCTACGAGACGATCGTCGACGGCCACCTGACCGACGAGGCCCTCGAGTCCGAGGTCCGCGCCCTCGTCGCCCAGCTCGTCGAGGCGCCGGTCGCCGCCGCCTGAGCCGTCCGCACCCGAGAAGTTGGCGCCGCACCCGAGAAGGAAACTCGGGTGCGGCGCCACCTTGTCCGAGGACCCGATAATTCGGGGGATGGGCAAGGATGGGCGGTATGCCGCCCGCGCCCCGGTCGCCGACCCCCTCACCTGAGCCCCGGGTCGCCGTCGTCGGTGCCGGCGCCATCGGGTGCTGGGTCGGCGGGATGCTCGCTCCGACCACCGCGGTCACCCTCATCGGACGGCCAGGAGTCCTCGACCCGGTCCGGGCCGACGGTCTCACCGTCGAGGCGCCGGGGCTGCCCTCCCGTCTGGTGCCCGCCGACCGGCCCACCCTGACGACCGACCCGGCCGCGGTCTCGGGCGCGGAGGTCGTGCTCGTCTCGGTGAAGTCGCGCGATACGCTCTCGGCGGCCGCGGCCATCGCCGGACACCTGCAGCCGGGCACGGTCGTGGTCAGCCTCCAGAACGGCCTCCACAACGCCGACCGACTGCGAGAAGCCCTACCGGGCAACGGCGTCCACGTCGTCGCGGGCATGGTCGAGTTCAACGTCGTGCGCACCGGACCGGCCACCTACCGGCGGGCGACGTCCGGCGACATCTACCTGGGCCAGGACCCGGCGCTCGACGGATTTCTCGCGGCGGCCGAGACCGCCGGCCTGCGGATCCACGCGCGGGCCGACATCCGCGAGGTGCAGCACGCCAAGCTCCTGCTCAACCTCAACAACGCCGTCAACGCACTGTCCGGCCTGCCCCTGCGCGAAGAGCTCGGCCAGCGCGACTACCGCCGCGTCCTCGCCGCCTGCCAGGAGGAGGCCCTCGCCGTCTATGCGGCGATCGGCGTCACGCCCGCGCGACTCACCCCGATCAGTCCGGCAGCGACGATCCGGATGCTGCGCTCCCCCGACCCGGTCTTCCGCGCCGCTGCCCGCGCCAGCCTGCGGGTCGACCCGACCGCTCGCTCCTCGATGGCCGACGACCTCGCCGCGGGCCGGCCCACTGAGATCGCCGAGCTGCAGGGCGAGGTCGCGCGGCTCGGGCAGGCACACGGCATACCGACTCCTGTCTGTGAGGCCGTGTGCCGGCTCGTCGCTGAGGCCGAACGCGCCGGTCCCGACACCCGCCGGCGGTGGGACGGCCGCGACCTGCTCCACGAGGTACTCGGTGGTCGGCGTGGGTGACCCCGTCCCGCTGCCGAGCGTCGTCCTCGTCACGGCGACCGGGCCCGGCGTCGGGTTGACCGTGACGACGGCAGCCCTCGCCACTGTGCTGCGGCACCGCACGGCGTTGTCCGTCGTCAAGCTCGTCCAGACCGGCGCAGCCGACTGGGAGGAGGGCGACGTCGACCGAGTCCGGGTGTGGGTCAAGGGAGTCGACGCCCACGAGGAGATCCGGCTCCGACTCCCCCTCCCGCCGGTCATCGCCGCCAGCCGCGTCGGCATCTCCCTTCCCAAGATCGCCGACCACGTCAAGGCGGTGGCGGCTCTCACCGAGCGGGCCGGGCTGGTCCTCGTCGAGGGGACCAGCGGCATCATGACCCAGCTCGACGGGCGACGCGGCACGCTGCTCGATGTGGCAACAGCGTTGCGCTACAAGGGATCCAGCGCCGGATTCGTGCTGGCAGCACGCCCGACGGAGGCCGATCTCAACGCGGCGGCTCTCACCCGTGAGGTCCTCCGCCAACGCGGTCTGCCGTTCCTCGGTGTCGTGCTCACGCACTGGCCGGCGGGTCGAGACCTGGACGACGCTACCCGCGACCTGCTCGACGAGTTCCCCGACGTGGCAGGCGTTCCGGTGCTGGGTCGCATCCCCGACCTGCCCGGTGGCTTCGAGGCGGCCGACTTCGCCCGGGCCCGCGTCTGGCTGGACCTGGAGTGAACCTAGAGTGACGTGCGTGAGTGACTCAGCCGAGCGACCGGCATACGGTCCCGACCGTCCCTACCGGATCGCCGTGGTCTGCTCCGGGAACATCTGCCGCTCCCCGATGGGGGAGTTCCTCCTGCGCGAGGCGTTGGAGGAGGCCGGCCTCGGCCACGTCGTCGAGGTCGACTCGGGCGGGACGACGTCGTGGGAGGTCGGCAGCCCGGCGGACCGGCGGACGCTCGCAGTCCTGCGCCGCAACGGGCACGCCGACCACGGTGGGTCCGCGCACCGGGCCCAGCAGGTCGACCGGTCCTGGCTCGTCGACCGCGACCTGGTGCTGGCGGCCGACTCCGGGCACGTCCGAGACCTGCTCCGGCTCTGCCGGACCGACGAGCAGCGGGCCAGGGTGCGGCTGTTCCGGTCCTTCGACCCCGGCGCGGCGGCGGCCGGCGACCTGGACATGGACGACCCCTGGTACGGCCGGGGGGATGCCTTCGAGCAGACGTATGCCGAGGTGCAGGCGGCCGTCCCCGGGATCGTTGCGCACGTGCGGACGGTCGTCGGCTGAACGGGACCTGAACTCCTGAACCAGGGGCTGGCGTGATGTCGGTGTGCGGTGCTTGGGTGGCGATGTGCGGTCGAGACACGACCGACTGACCCGTTGGAGGCAACGATGCCCACCCGTGACGACGCCTGGCCCGAGGGAACCCCCTGTTGGGTCGACCTGTCGGTCGATGATCCCGCTGCCGCGCGGCAGTACTACAGCGAGCTGTTCGGCTGGGACATCCAGGACGGTCCGGAGGAGGCCGGCGGCTACCTCATGGCCCTCAAGGGCGGCCGGCCGGCCGCGGGGGTCGGGCCGAAGATGGGCGACCCCTCGACGCCGTCGGTCTGGACGACCTACCTCGCCGCCGACGACGCCGACGCGACGGCCGAGAAAGTGACTGCTGCGGGCGGCCAGGTGTTCATGCCCCCCTTCGACGTCATGGACGTCGGGCGGATGACGGTCGCCGCCGACTCCTCCGGAGCCGCGTTCGGGATCTGGCAGGCCGGGGCCCACGCCGGCGCCGGCATCTTCAACGAGGACGGCGCCTACACCTGGAACGAGCTGCACACCCGCGACTTCGACGGCGCCAAGGCCTTCTACGCCGCGGTCTTCGGCTGGACCTACGACGACTTCGGCGACGGGGAGCAGCTCCGCTACGCGCAGTTCCAGCGACCCGACGGCGAGGGCGTCGGCGGGATCAACGACGACAGCCTCCACCCGGGCGACAACCCCGCCTACTGGCTGACCTGGTTCTGGGCCGACGACGTCGTCGCCGCCACCACGAAGGCCACCGAGCTGGGCGGCTCGGTGATGATGCCGCCTTCGGAGACACCCTTCGGGCACATGGCCATCGTGGCCGGCGCCCAGGGCGAGGCGTTCGGGCTGATCAACCCCGCACAGGTCACGCCACCACCTGCCGAGGACTGACCTCACCGGTGCCAGAGCCCGGCGGCTGAGCGCCGTACGCCCGGGCGCCGGGGCTCTGGTGGGCCCCGGAGCCTCAGCGGCTGAGCGCCGTACGCCCGGGCGCCGGGGCTCTGGTGGGCCCCGGAGCCTCAGCGGCTGAACGCCGTACGCCCGGCCGCCGGGGCTCTGGAGGGCCCCGGAGCCTCAGCGGCTGAACGCCGTACGCCCGGCCGCCGGGGCTCTGGTGGGCCCCGGAGCCTCAGCGGCTGAACGCCGTACGCCCGGCCGCCGGGGCTCTGGTGGGCCCCGGAGCCTCAGCGGCTGAGCGCCGTACGCCTGGGCGCCGGGGCTCTGGGAGGATTGGGGCATGGTTTCGCTGGCGAACGCCGCCCCTCCCATCGCGCTCGGCGCCCTCGACGGCCGCTACCGCTCCGTCGTCGCGCCGCTCGTCGACCACCTCTCCGAGCCGGCGCTCAACCGCGCCCGGGTGCGGGTCGAGATCGAGTGGCTCATCCACCTGACCGACGGCCAGGTCGTTCCCGGCGTCCGTCGGCTCACGGCCGAGGAGATCTCGAGGCTGCGCGCCATCGTCGACACCTTCGGCCCGGCCGAGATCGACGAGCTCGCGGCCACCGAGCGGGTCACCCAGCATGACGTCAAGGCCGTCGAGTACTTCCTCAAGAAGCGGCTCACCGAGATCGCGCCCGACCAGTCCGACAAGGGGCTCGCCGAGCTCATCCACTTCTGCTGCACGAGCGAGGACATCAACAACCTGTCCTACGCGCTCATGGTGCAGGGCGCCGTCCGCGAGGTGTGGCTGCCCCGGGCCCGCGCGGCATACGGCCAGGTCGTCGAGATGGCTCGTGCCCTCGCGGAGGTGCCGCTCCTCGCGCACACCCACGGACAGCCGGCGACCCCCACGACGATCGGCAAGGAGCTCGCCGTCCTGGCCCACCGCCTCGGTCGGCAGCTGCGGCGGATCGAGGGCGCGGACTACCTCGGCAAGCTCAACGGCGCGACCGGCACGTACGGCGCGCACCTCGCCGCCGTGCCAGGCGCCGACTGGCAGGCCATCTCGCGCAGCTTCGTCGAGGGCCTCGGCCTGTCCTGGAACCCGCTCACGACCCAGATCGAGAGCCACGACTGGCAGGCCGAGCTGTACTCCGACATCGCCCGGTTCAACCGGGTGCTGCACAACCTGTGCACCGACGTCTGGACCTACATCTCGCTGGGCTACTTCGCCCAGGTGCGCGGGCAGGGCACCGTGGGGTCGTCGACGATGCCGCACAAGGTCAACCCGATCCGGTTCGAGAACGCCGAGGCCAACCTCGAGCTGTCCAACGCCCTCCTCGACGTGCTCTCCGCGACCCTCGTCCAGAGCCGGCTGCAGCGCGACCTCACCGACTCCTCCATGCAGCGCAACATCGGGTCCGCCCTGGGCCATTCAGTCCTGGCGCTGGACAACGTATGCCGCGGCCTCGCCGGCCTCGACGCCGTCCCATCCGCGATGGTGGCCGACCTCGACGCCAACTGGGAGGTGCTCGGCGAGCCCATCCAGTCGGCCATGCGGGCGCTCGGGGCGCAAGGGGTCCCGGGCATGGAGGAGCCGTACGAGCGGCTCAAGGAGCTCACCCGTGGCCGGCGGATCGGTCAGGCCGAGCTGGTCGAGTTCGTTCACGGTCTGGGCCTGCCTGCCGAGGTCGAGGAGCGGCTGGCGGCGATGACCCCGCAGACCTACGTCGGACTGGCTCCCAGCCTGGTGGCCCACCTCGATGACTGACCCCTGCGTCTGCGGATCTGAGGGTCTTTGCCGCCAGGCGACGCAGACGCAATGACGGAAGGAATACCCCTCGGGGGTATCCTGTTGTCACAGCTAGAAGGCGCACGACGACGGGAGCGATCATGGCCGGCTACACCGGGAGCAAGGACGAGTACCTCAAGCGACTCCGCCGGATCGAGGGCCAGGTGCGCGGCATCGCCCGGATGGTCGAGGACGACACCTACTGCATCGACATCCTCACCCAGGTGAGTGCCGCCACCAAGGCGCTCCAAGCGGTGAGCCTCGGCCTCCTCGAGGACCACATCGCCCACTGCGTCGTCGACGCCGCGCGCGAGTCCGACGCCGCCGCCGACGCCAAGGTCCGTGAGGCGTCCGACGCGATCGCGCGGCTCGTCCGCAGCTGAACCGACCCAGCCTCACCCACCACCAACACAGACCAGAGCCCACGAGGGACGACATGACCGACACCACGACCCACACCGACCCCCAACACCTCGACCTCGCCATCACCGGCATGACCTGCGCCTCCTGCGCGGCCCGGATCGAGCGCAAGCTGCACAAGCTCGAGGGAGTGGAGGCGAGCGTCAACCTCGCCACCGAGAAGGCACGCGTCACGTATGCCGCGCCGCTCACCCCAGAGGACATCGTCGCCACCGTGAAGACCACCGGCTACGGCGCGACCGTCATCCCCGACCGTCAACCTCTCGCGCAGTCGTCAACTGGCCGACACCCGCACCACGTCGCTCATGCCGACCACTCCAACCACCTGGACCACGACGTCGCCCCGGCCAATGCCCTCAGGCGGCGCGCGCTCGTCGCCGCCCTGCTCTCCCTGCCGGTGCTCGTCCTCGCCATGATCCCCGCCCTGGACAGCCCCGCCAGCCGCTGGGCACAGTTCGCCCTCGCCACACCCGTCGTGCTCTGGGCAGCATGGCCGTTCCACCGCGCCGCCGCCATCAACGCCCGGCACCTGGCCTCCACGATGGACACGCTGGTGTCGATCGGGGTCATCGCGGCATACGGGTGGTCGGTCGTCACCCTCATCGCGACTGGCGGCCACGGGCACTCCTACTTCGAGACCGCGGCGGTCGTCACGACGTTCCTGCTCATCGGCCGCTGGCTGGAGTCCCGGGCCAAGGGCCAGAGCAAGGGAGCGCTCCTCGCGCTGATGAACCTCGGGGCCAAGGACGTTGCCGTGCAACGGATCGACGCCGCGACCCGAGTCACCACCGAGGTCCGCATCCCGATCGACGACCTGCGAGTCGGCGACCATTTCGTCGTCCGACCGGGAGAGAAGATCGCCACCGACGGTCGCGTCGTCGACGGTCAGTCCGCCGTCGACACCTCGATGGTGACCGGGGAGTCGGTGCCGGTCGAGGTCTCGCCCGGCGACCCGGTCACGGGCGGGACGGTCAATGCCGACGGACGCCTCGTCGTCGAGGCCCGCGCCGTCGGGGCGGAGACCACGTTGGCCGCCATGACCCGGCTCGTCGAGCAGGCCCAGACCGGCAAGGCCGCGATCCAGGGGCTCGCCGACCGCGTCTCGAGCGTCTTCGTCCCCGTCGTCCTGGTCCTCGCCGCGCTGACCTTCGCCGGCTGGTGGGCCGGGACAGGTGACCCGGCTCGCGCCCTCGGCATCGCGGTAGCCGTCCTCGTCATCGCATGCCCCTGCGCCCTTGGCCTCGCGACTCCGACCGCGCTCCTCGTCGGCACCGGTCGCGCCGCCCAGCTCGGCATCCTGGTCAAGGGGCCGCAGGTCCTGGAGGACACCCGCCGGATCGACGCCATCGTCCTGGACAAGACGGGGACGATCACCTCCGGCGAACCTCGGCTCACCGACGTCACGACCGCCGGCCGTCTCACCCAGACCGCGGCCCTGCAGGCAGCAGCTGCCGTCGAGGCCGGCTCCGAGCACCCGGTTGCGCGCGCGATCCTCGCCGCCGCCACCCGGCGTGGCCTGACCGTCCCGACCGCCACCGGCTTCCGGGCCCTGGCGGGGGCCGGCGCGGTCGCGACCATCAAGGGGACCGAGGTGGTCGTCGGCAAGGCCGAGCTCTTCGCGACCATCCCGGACGAGCTGTCCCTACGCATCGCATCCGCTACCGGCACAACAGTTCTCGTCGGTTGGGACCAGACGGCCAGGGCCCTGATGACGGTCACCGACACGGTTCGTCCCACCTCGCGGGCCGCGATCGCCGGACTGACCGCCGCGGGCCTCACGGCATACGTCCTCACCGGGGACAACGCGGCCACCGGACGTCAGGTGGCCGCCGAGGTCGGCATCCCGGCCGAGCGCGTGCTCGCCGATGTCGCGCCGGCGGACAAGCATGCGGTCGTGGCTCGGCTGCAGAGCGAGGGAAGAGTCGTCGCCATGGTCGGTGACGGCGTCAACGACGCAGCGGCCCTGGCCCAGGCAGACCTCGGGTTGGCGATGGGCAGCGGCACCGACGTGGCCATGGAGAGCGCCGACATCGTCCTCATGCGATCAGACCTCACCGCCGTCAGCCAGGCGATCGACGTCTCACGCGCGACCCTGCGGACGATCAAGCAGAACCTCGCCTGGGCGTTCGGCTACAACGTCGCCGCCATCCCGCTCGCGATGGCCGGGCTGCTCACCCCCATGATCGCCGGTGCCGCCATGGCCCTGTCCAGCGTCCTGGTGGTGACCAACAGCCTGCGGCTGCGCCGGTTCGGGCGAGTGTCGGTGAGTTGACGATCGCGCGAGGTTTTGACCAGGCAGCGGCGTCAGATGGTGACGTGCCCGTCGGGGGTCTCGAAGGTGACCGAGAGCAGGCCGGGTGTGCCATGCGGCGCGACGAACGCCAGGTCGATCGAGGGGGACACCGACTTGGGGTCGACGCCGAGCCACTCGTTGATCCGCTCCGGGTCACCGGCGATCTGCAGCTGACGCAGCCGCGAGTGGGTCTCGCCGGAGGTCGACGGATGCTGGGTGCCTTCGTCCCACTGGACGTAGAACGGCAGCTGCGGGTCGGCCTGCAGGCCACGGACCCCGAGCTGGCGCCAGTGCAGCTCGACACCGTCGGGGCGGGTGCGGTTGCCGTCGACGGCCTCACGGCCGACGCGGCCCTCCTGCTTGATCATGTCGTGGACCGCGATGACCCAGCCGAGCCAGCCGCCACCGGCCTCGGAGCGGGCGCGGACGACCTGCCCGAACGGCGCCTTGTAGGAGGCGGGGTGGTCGAGCACCTCGACGACCTCCACATAGCGGTCATGGCGCAGCGGCAGGATGACGTTGCGGGTCCCGAAGCGAGGGTGGTTGCCACCATCGACCGGCCGGACCCCGATCAGCTTCCCCAGCCGATCCGCAGTCGCCGCCACCCCGTCGTGCTCTGCCGCGTACACCACATGGTCAACTCGCATGCATGACATCGTGACACACCCCGTGGGGTGCTTTTGACCATGGGGTGGAACTCACCCCTTCAGCCCGACGAACGCTGCCGCACAGCCTCGTACAGGACGATCGCCGCCGACGTGGACACGTTGAGGGAGTTGGCCAGTCCCGCCATCGGGATGCGAATCCGCAGGTCAGCAGCCTCCAGCGCGGCGGGCGTCAGGCCGTACTTCTCGGTCCCCACGGCGACCGCCACCGCACCGGTCAGGTCGGCCTCCGTGTGCAGCACAGACGTGTCCGGAGTGGTCGCCACCAGGCGCAGCGAGTGCTCAGCCAGCCAGGACAGCACCTCGTCCAGCGTCCCGCTCGCCACCGGCACGGAGTACACCGTCCCCTTGCTGCCGCGCACCACGTTGGGGTTGCCCCAGTCGGTCACCGGGTCGACCGCGACGACCGCCGCGACCCCGGCAGCGTCGGCCGTCCGCAGCATCGCCCCGAGGTTGCCCGGCTTCTCGATCCCCTCGGCGAGCAGGACGAGTGACCCCGGCGACACCTCCAGTGCGGCGACCGGGAGCCCGGGCTGGGGCACCTCCGCGAGGAACCCGTCCGGTCCTTCCCGGTATGCCGTCCGCTCGAAGGCCGCTCGGGCCACCCGGACCGTGTCGACCCCGGCGGCGCGGCAGCCCTCGACCAGCGCCAGCTGTGCCGACGGGTCGAGCATCAGCTCGACGCAGTAGTAGACGGCCCGGGGGCGCACCCCGGCTGCCAGCACCAGCGACAGCTCTTCGAACCCCTCGACGAGCGTCGTCCCGGACACCTCGCGCGCACGCCGCCGACGCAGCGACACCAGGCCCTTGAGGCGGGCGTTGGTCGGTGAGGTGATCTCCAGGTCAGGCATGGCGGCATACAGCATCGCAGGTTCACGCAAGGGCCTGAGTCGGAGACAATGACCGCCATGGACACGACATCCGCCCAGGGAGCCGCGCACTTCACGGTGCGCCAGAAGCTGACCCTGATGGTCAACCGCTACGAGATCCGGCCCGCCGACGCGTCGTGGACCGAGGGCGAGCCGATCGCCGTCGCGCAGCAGAAGCGGATGGCGTTCAAGGAGCAGGTCACCTTCTACGCCGACGCGGCACGCACCCAGCCGGTGTTCTCGTTCAAGGCCCGCAAGCGGATCGACCTCGGCGCCACCTACGACGTCCTCGACGCCGCGGGCGCGCCGATCGGCTGGTTCCGCAAGGACTTCGGCAAGTCACTGCTGCGGTCGACGTGGCACATCGGCACTCCGGACGGGCTCGAGGCGGTGGGCACCGAACGCAACCAGGGGATCGCCATCCTGCGCCGGGTCTGGGAGTTCATCCCGGTGGTCGGCGACATTCCGGTCCCGTTCCTCTTCCACTTCGACTTCACCGCACCCGACGGCAGCATCGTGCTCTCCTCGGTGCGCAAGCGCTCGCTGCGGGACCGCTACGAGGTGTCCGTCCCGCGACAGCCCAACGGCTGGCAGCTGGACTGGCGGGTGGCGATGGCCATGTCGGTCGCGCTCGACGCCCTCCAGTCCCGCTGACGTCCAACGGCCCCAGCCCGTATGCCGGGCGCTCGAGTACCCGGCATACGGTCACCCCTGCATAGAATCTCGCTCCGTGGGGGATGTCGAACAACAGACACCGCAAGGGCGCCTGGCGCGGGTGTGGCGCTGGGCGATCGACCGACCGCTCCGCCAGGTGGTCACCGGCATCGGCCTGTTCCTGCTGCTGCTCACTGCGCCCTTCGGCGGCTGGGCCAAGGCGCCCGCCACGGCCACCGGACCGGAGAGGTTCGCGGTCGGCAAGCCGATGACCCTGGGCCCCCTCGAGCTCACGGTCGACCGGGCGTCGTGGAACACCGACCCGTCCAACACGTTCGGTCCGAGCAAGGTCGGCGCCTACCTGCTCGTCATCGGCCACCTGCGCAACTCGAGCAACGCCATGGTCCCGGTCGGCGTCATGAAGGACCACCTCCGGCTGACCGGGCTCACCAACGTCCTGGCCTCGATGGACGTCACCGACCCGAAGGAGAACCCCGTCCCACCGGACAAGGCGGACTACACCCTCTACAACGCCCCCGACACGACCGTGCTCAGCTCGGTCGCGCCGGGTCTGACCTACGAGGTCGCCTACGTCTTCGAGGTCAAGGGGACGACGCTGCCGGACCGGGTCACCGTCGACACCTTCGGCTACACGTGGCGCAAGTCGTCGCTGGACCAGACCGAGATGTGGCTCGACCGGACCCCGGTCGGCACGGTCACGGTTCCGCTGCACGAGGGCGTCAAGCACTCGCACGCCCCGACGAGCACCCCGTGACGTCCATCGCCAGCCGCATCCCGGTCCGGTCCCGCGTAGGCACCGGGATCCTCATCGTCGCCGCCCTCTCGCTGGGCCGGGTCGTCACCGATCACATGCCCGGGCAGGACCGCCACGAACGCCCGTTCACGACGGCGGCGAAGGTCGGCCAGACCGTGCACCTGCGCACCGGCGACGTCGTCGTCACCAAGGTCGACGGCGGCAAGGCGATCGCCACACCGATCGAGGCCGACGCCTCGCCCGGGCTCTGGGTTGCCATCGACTTCACCTGGACCCCGCGCGCCGACACCTCGGTCCTCGGCTACAAGGTCGTCCGGACGACCACCGGCGACACCTACGACTCGCTCCTCGGCCGCAACGTCTCGTTCTGCGGCAACTCGATCCCGGGGCTGCCGGAGTCCTGCCGGATGGCCGTCGAGATGCCACCGGACCGGATGCCGGGCGCCGTCGTCGACATCGCACCCGTCTTCGACAGCCCCGGATACGACAGCCTGGCGACGGTCGACCTCGGCATCACCGACGAGACGGTCAAGAAGTGGCAGGCCCGGACCGACGTCGTCAAGATCCCGATGAACACCGTGGGGACCGGGTCATGACAGCCTGGCTACGCGGCAACCGCTGGGGGCTGGCCCTCGTCATCCCGGCGCTGCTGCTTGCGTTGGCGGCGAACTCGCTTCGGCTGCAGCTGTTCTGGTGGACCTACAAGCCCCATGTGGCGACGTCCGGAGTCCAGGGCAAGCCGGTGCACTTCGCCGAGGACTTCGACGACTTCGACGGGCACTGGCACCGCGCCCTGGACCTCACCGTCACGAGCGTGACCACGGTCGCGGCGCCGCGCGACCCCGACGGGAAGCCGATCGACGACGCCCGGACGCCGGCGGAGGCGCAGTGGGTCAAGGTGTCGATGCACGTCGCGGCCAGCCCGACCGCCGTGCTCTTCGGCTGCCGGCTGAGCCTGCTCGACGCGAGCGGTCGGGAGACCGAGTACACCGACGGCAACCTCGTCGACAGCGACTACCTGCCCATCTCGCCGTGCATCCCCGACGCCCACCAGGGCCCGGTCAGCGGCGGTCCCAAGGCCCAGGGCGATGCGGTGGAGGCCGGCCCGCGGCCCGCGGCATACGACGTCGACGCCTACGTCCTCACCGCTCGAGGGTTCCGCCCGACGGCGGTGCGGCTGCAGTGGACCCCTCCGCGTTACGTCCAGATCGCGCTCCCGACGACCTGACCGGACTACCCGGGCGGTATGCCGGTCAGCCGGCGACCGGCACCGGGTCGGGTTCGCCGTCGGTCACCTCGGCGGTGGCGGCCAGCTCGCCCTGGCGCCGGATCACCCGGTCGACGGCGGCAGCGAGCAGTCCCACGACGACGAGGGTGTAGACCGCACCGGCGACGACGTCCATCCACGGCGAGAACGCCGTGGAGTCGGTCGGGTCCAGGGGGCCGGTGAGCACCCGGATCAGCTCGTAGGTGAGGTACTTGGCCTGTAGGGCGAGGACGAAGACGAGGCAGAACAAGAGCATGGGAACGAGGCCGGCGACGGCGAGGGTGCGCAGGCCCTTGGCCAGGCCGGCGAAGCGCGAGGTGAAGTCGTCCACGAAGTCCCCGGCCCAGCGACCGACGGGGCCGGGCAGTCGCGAGAGTCGACGGTCGAGGTGTGCTCGTGGCTTCTCCGGGCCGGAGGGGGCACTGATCGTCCGGCCGTAGACGATGGCGCCCACGGTCAGCCAGGCCACCGGGATGATGACGATCGCGTCGAAGTCGCCGAGGACGCCCCAGAACCACGCACGTGCCGCCTCGACCGGGCCACCGATCGGGCCGAGCGCGTCGATGACCGAGTGCCACAGGTTCTGGGCCCAGACGACAGCAACCCGACCGTCGACCCAGTCCTTCACCGCGCCGAACATCCGAGGGATCTGGTGGGCGAAGAGAGTGACCCAGGTGACCTCGAACCACGCGGCGGCCAGCCCGAAGGACACGTTGCGCGAGGGCAGGTCGAAGCGGTTGACCAACCAGCGCAGGACGAACGCCACCGCGACGATCCCCCACAGCCAGTTCTCCGAGGCGATGGCGGCGCGCCCCACGTCGGCGTGCCCACCGTGGAACCACAGGTCGGTGTTGTTGTTGAACTCGTCGGCCGTGGCGGCGTTGACGAAGGCGAAGGTGTCCTCCTTGAGGTAGCCCTGGGCGGCATACACGGCAAGGAACGGGATGAGGGTCGAGGCGAGCAGGCCCAGCCGCTCCCGGACCACCTGCGGAGCCTGCGGCGTCTCCTCCCCCTCGGCGACGGCGTCGAAGCGGGTGAAGTGCAGGCTCGGCGACACGGCGCGCAGCATGAGGATGAGCGCGGTGAGCGTGCAGAGCGGTGCGAGCGGGACGAGGAGCGCGCCGAGCAGGCTGTTGTGCTTGCTCAGCAGGACCGCGCCCCAGATGGCCGCACCCCGTCCCGCGGCGCCGAGCAGATAGATCGTGAGGAGCACCGGGAAGTGCATCCCGATGATCCGTATGCCGTGCAGCACGACCGAGATCGCGTCACGGACCGCGTCGCGGAAGACCCCCATGGCCGGTGATTCTAGGGTGCGAGGGGGCCCGGCGTGAGGGGCAGCGACAGCAGAACCGGGACGAGGCCGTCCTCGTCGACGGACCCGGTCACCTCGTCAGCGCTCGCCTTGACCTCGTCGGGGGCGTTGCCCATGGCGACCCCGCGGGCGGCCCACCGGATCATCTCGGTGTCGTTGCGCTGGTCGCCGACGGCCACCGTGTCCGCGGGCTCGATGTGCAGGTGCCGGCGGACCAGCTCGAGCGCCGAGCCCTTGGACACACCCTCGGGGTTGATGTCGAGCCAGGCCGAGAACCCGATCGCGTAGTTGACGCCGTGCAGGCCGATCCGCTCGGCCAGCTCGAGGAAGTCCTCGCTCGTGCCACCCGGCGCGCGGAAGGTGACGCGGGTGGCCGGGTCGGCGACGAGCTCCTCCCACGACACGACCCGCTGGTCGCCCATCAGCTCGCCATCCGGGAACGGCGCGCTCACCTTGAACCCGACGCCGAGCTCCTCGACCGCGATGACCGCGCCCGGCCACGCATCCCGCAGCAGCGACAGGGCCGGCGCCGGGTCGAACGTCACGGCCTCGATGATCTCGAAACCCTCGCCCAGCAACGGGTCGAGCCGCAGGGTGACCGCACCGTTGGAGCACACGGCAAACCCCGTCGTGAGACCGAGGCGGTCCAGGATCGGCAGGGTCGCGACGAGCGACCGGCCGGTCGAGATGACGACGTGGTGCCCGGCACCGGCCACGGCGTGCACCGCGTCGCGGACCGCGTCGCTGAGGAACCCGTCGTGGTGGAGGATCGTCCCGTCGACGTCGAGCGCGACGAGGTGGGGCGTCAGCGGCATACGCGAAACGCTATCGGTCCCGTATGCCGGTGACGCACCGTGCTCACTCGGCGGCGGCGAGCGCCTGCCGCACCGAGAGCCGGCCCCGGGTCTGAAGGAGGGCGCGGCGGTAGACCTTCTCCCCCAGGACGACGGCGGCGAAGGCGAAGGCGAGCAGCCCGGCGAGCGCGAGCACCGGCTGCCACCAGGGGACACCGCCGTCGAGCATCCGGATCGGCATCATCACCGCCGAGAACGGCGGGATGAACGAGCCGACCGTCTGGGCCGTACCCGAGGCGAACGCCGAGCCGAAGAAGATCCCCATGACGAGCATGGTGAGCGGCATCGACGTCGACTGGACGTCCTCGGTCCGGCTCGCGAGGGCGCCGGCCACGGCATACAGGCAGGCGATCGCGAGGAAGCCGACGGCGAAGAACAGGACGAACCACAGGACCGGCCCGGTGACCGAGGGGAGCAGTCGCCCGACGGAGGTGAAGCTGATCCCGACGAGGGCGATCGCGGCGTAGACGGCCATCTGGACGAAGGCGATGAGGGCGTTGCCGAGGATCTTGCCGGCCAGGAGCTGCCGGATCGGGATGGCGCTGACGATGATCTCGACGATCCGCGACTGCTTCTCCTCCACTACCGAGTTGGCCAGGGTGATCCCGAACATGAGGACGGCGACGTAGAAGAGCACGGCCATCCCGAAGCCGATGCCCTTGTTGAGGTCGGAGCGCTGGGGGTCGCCGACGAGCTGGGTCGTCGTCAGGGTGGCGCCCTTCTCCATGGCCTGGACGGTCGTGCCGGCCGCAGCGGCGTTGGCGGCGAGGGTCGTGCTGCGAACCACCCCGGTCGTCGTGGTGGCGAGCGCGTCAGGCACGCCGGTCCGGCCGGTGAGGACCCATCCGGTGGCCTCGTGGTGCAGCCAGGCGTCGGCCGATCCGGTGTCGACGGCGGCGTGAGCCGCCACGGCGTCGTTCGCGTCGGTGACCTTGACGCGCACCTTGGCGTCGCCCTTGGATGCGGCAGTCGCGACCTGGTCGGCGAGCGGTCGGGCCTCGGCGGTGGCGACCAGGTCGTAGGTCTTGGTCCGTTCCCCGAGGTAGCCCTGCACCCCGATCACGCCGGCGAGGACGACAAGGGTGAACAGGGTTCCGACGAGGAAGGCCCGGTCGGTGAGCTTGGCGAGGATCTCGCGGCGCATGACGATGACCCAGGCGGCGGGGCGACGGCTCATGCGGTGACCTCCCGGTAGACATCGGACAGGGCGGGGATGACGCGTGCGAACTCATGGACCGGGCCGCGACGAACCGCTTCGGTGAGCAGGGCCTGCTCGGCCCCGGAGGCCTCGACCTCCACGACGGCGCGCGAGCCGTCGACGTCGACCGGGTGGATCCCGCGGTGGAAGTCGCGCACCCAGCCCGCATCGGCGCCGAGGTCGAGGAGGTACCGCGTGGGCCCGGCGGTGCGCAGCTCGGCCACGGTGCCGCGGGCCACGACACGACCGCGCGCCATGACGACGAGCCGGTCGCAGATCCGCTCGACGAGGTCGAGCTGGTGGGAGGAGAAGAGGACCGGTATGCCGCGGCTGGAGTGCTCGCGGAGCAGCCCGGTCATCGCGTCGACGGCGTCCGGGTCCAGCCCGGAGAACGGTTCGTCGAGGATGAGGGCCGTCGGCTCCCCGAGCAGGGCGGCGACGATCTGGACCTTCTGCTGGTTGCCGAGGGACAGCTTCTCGACCCGGACCTTGACGCGGTCGGCGAGGCCCAGCCGGTCGAGGTAGCCGGTAGCGCTGGCCCGCGCCGCGGCCGCCGTGAGGCCGTGCAGCTCGCCGAGATAGACCAGCTGGTCGATGATCCGCTGCTTGGGATAGAGCCCGCGCTCCTCGGGCATGTAGCCGAAGCGGCGCTGGTCGGTCGCCTCGATCTGGCGGCCCTGCCACCGGATCTCGCCGGCGTTGCGGGCGAGCAGCCCCATCGCCATCCGCATCGTCGTCGTCTTCCCGGCGCCGTTGCCGCCGACGAACCCGGTGAGCAGCCCGTCGTCGACCTCGAAGCTCACGTCGTCGACGGCGGTCAGGTCGCCGAACCGGCGGGTCACGCCCTGCAGCTCCAACATTGGCTCTCCCCTTCGTGTGGTGTTTGTTCCACGCTAGGGAGGCATCCGGCATACCGGATCACCCGCCGGACTGACTCGGCGGCTCCCCCTCGTGACGGAGGTGCCGTGTACCGGCGGGCGCGCCTCACTGGGCCGGGTGGATGACCCCGGCCTCGTAGGCGAACACCACGGCCTGGACGCGGTCGCGCAGGTGCAGCTTGGCCAGGCAGCTGGAGACGTGTGTCTTCACGGTGGCCTCGCCGAGGAACAGGGTGCCCGCAATCTCGGCGTTGGACAGGCCCTGGGCGACGAGGCAGAGAACCTCGCGCTCGCGGTCGGTGAGCCGGGCGAGCCGCTTGTCCCGTTCCCGCGCCGTGACGGCCTGACCCAATTGTTCCGGTAGTGACGAACCCCCCGTGACTCCCGGAACAATTGGGTCAGATCGCGACGTCATCTGTTCGATCACCCGGCGGGTCACCTCGGGCGACAGGAGCGCGTGCCCCTCGGCGACCGCCCGGATCCCGTCGACGAGATGGTCGGGGTCGGCGTTCTTGAGGAGGAACCCGCTCGCCCCGGCCTCGAGTGCGGCGAACAGGTAGTCGTCGCGGTCGAACGTCGTGAGGATGATGACCCTTCCCGCGTCAGCCCGCACCACCTCGCGAGTGGCTGCGATGCCGTCCATGACGGGCATCTGGACGTCCATGAGGATGACATCGGGTCGCTGCTCGACGGCCGCGATGACCGCCTCCTGCCCGTTGGCCGCTTCACCGACGACCTCGATGTCGTCCTCGGCCGACAGGATGAGGGCGAACCCGGAGCGGACGAGCCGCTGGTCGTCGACGAGGAGGACGCGGATGGGTGGGCTCACGGCATACGCCCGACGTCGGCGAGGTCTGCAGCATCCGTGGGCGCGTCGGTCGGCACGACCGCAGACCGGTCTCCGAGGGGCAGGCGCACCCGGACCCGGTAGCCGCCCGCCGGCCGCGGGCCGATCTCGGCCTGTCCCCGGTGCGAGGCGACGCGTTCGCGGATCCCGAGCTGGCCCAGGCCCGAGCCGGACGTGCCCGGCCGGGGACGGCCGTTGTCGAGGATCTCCACCTCGGCGTAGCCACCGACCTGGCGCTCCACGATGCGCGCCACGACCCGGACCTCGGTCGCGGTCGAGTGGCGGGAGACGTTGGCCAGGGCCTCCTGCACGGTCCGGTAGAGGGAGAGGCCGATGGCCGCCGGCAACTGCTCGGCAGCGCCAGAGGGGTCCTGGACGAGGTCGTATGCCGTACTGACCGCGCCGACGTGGTGAAGGGCGACCAGCTCCGGGAGGGCATCCAGGCCAGGCTCCGGGGAGCGGTGGCGTGTCGCGGCCACCGCGCTCGCCTCGGCACCTGTGGCGGTGCCGACGTCGGACACGTCGTCGATGGCGCGGAGGGTGCCGAGGAGCCCACGCATCTGGGTCACGGCGTCACGGCTGGACCCCTCGATCTCGCCGAGGGCGCCCTTGGCGGCCACCGGGTCGCGGTCGAGGACCCGGCGGGCCGCGGCGGCCTGGATGCCGATGACCGACACGTGGTGCGCCACGACGTCGTGCAGCTCGCGGGCGATCCGCAGCCGCTCCTCGACGACGGCCTTGCGCCGCAACGACTCGGACTGCGCGGCGATCGTGGCGGCCTGCTCGACCAGGGCCGCGCGCCGCCGGGCGCCGAGCCACGACATCTGGCCCCCGACGATGGCCCCGACGAAGTAGACGATGTTGATGAGGAAGGTGATGATCACCGCGGACGGGATGGCTGGAAAGATCCCGGTGGACTGCTGGCTCACGGTGTCGTCGAGGTACTGCTGGATCGCGTTGCCGACGGCGAACTGCCAGGTGATCCACAACATCATGAACAGCGTGATCGCACCCATGACGGCCAGCGCCCGACGACGGCTCCCCGCCCACGCCATGGCCCCGAAGAACGCGACGAAGTAGGACCCCTGGAGCGCGACCTGACCCATGACGCTCGGCATCGTCACACCGACGACGAACATGTGCAGGGCGGCGAAGACCGCGACCGAGAGCGGGAACCGGCGCCGGGCGACGAGGACGAAGGCCCCACTGGAGACCACGAGGTACTGCACGAGCAACGGCGCGTGGACGCCGACGACGCCGCCCGACGACCGCGACAGCTCGAAGGTCAGCAGCCCGAAGCCCTCCATGCCTGCCGCGAGCAGGGCGTCGGCGCGGCCGATCGTCGGCCGCGGCCGTTCCCAGTCGTCGTCGACCGCGAAGAACCCGCCCACGCGGGCGGCCGGAGTCAGGCGAGCGGGCGGCATACGGTCCAGCGTAGAGATCAGCCCGTATGCCGTGATCCGGCGCGAGGGGGACCCGCCTCCCCCTGCGGCCGGATCAGGGGATCGGGGACGTGGCGGCCGGGCTGGGACTCGCCGAGCCGGTCGCGGTCGGCGGGGGCGTGCTGGTGGTGGACGACGAGGGCGACTGGGTCTGGCTGGTCGTCGACGAGGTGGGGCTCTGGGTGGCGGTCACGGTGACCGTCGCCGTCGCCGTGGGGGCCGGTGTCGTCGCCTTCGGGCTCGGCGTCGTGGCGGCCTTGGCACCGCCGCCCGAGACCACCTGGGACACCGTCGTCCCCGTCTTGCCGTCGAGGGAGTGACCGGACGCGAACTCGTAGCCGGTGACGGCGAAGGCGGTCGCGGCGAACACCGAAAGGGTCGCCAGGCCGACGCGGCGCAGGTCGAGGCGGAGCGTGCGCGGCTGGGTACGGGTCGGAGTCGGTGTCGGAGCCGGTGCGACTGGCCGTTCGTCGACCGCTGTCACGGGGTCGAGGGTCTCGGTGCTGCGGGTGGTCGTCGTGACGACGTGGGTGGCGCGCAGGAAGTTGCGGGTCCGGTCGACCGAGTGCGCGTAGGCCGCGCTGACGATCGCCGAGACGACGCTGGCGGTGGCGGCGCCGACGAGGGTTCCGGCCAGGCCCAGCTTGGCGCCGAGGAAGGCGGCCGTGGTGGCGGCGAGCGAGCCGCCGAACACCTGGGTCAGGGAGAGCCCGAGAAACCGAGTGCGTGTCGGCCGGGTGTCGACCGTCTCGGTCGGGTGGACCTGGTCGGCGACTCCAGGGTCGGTGCGACCGGCGGAGTCAGGGGTGCGAGAGGAGGGCAAGGACGTCTGGGGTGAGGTGATGTATGGCATTCGTCAGGGGAGTCGGAGGTACGCGTACTCCCTTCACGACGCCCCAGACCGCCGAAGAGATGCCCGATCCGCCCAGACTGTGACCGACCTCACCCGGTCCAGCCTGACTGCCCACCTCCCCGTCGACCTCCCCGCGCCCGGTCGGCCCTCTCACCCACCCCGCACGTGCGGGGTTGTTCAGGTCAAGCTGGCCCACCGGGCTGAACAAGCCCGCACGTGCGAGGTTCGGAGGGCGCCGAGGTCGCGAGCTTGGGCGGACGCGGGGGAGCGGGTGGGGTCAGCGGGTGGGGAGGAGCGCGTGGGGTCAGCGGGTGGGGGTGAGGACGTCGAGGCCGAGGAACGGGCGCAGCGCCTCGGGCACGACGACCGAGCCGTCGGGCTGCTGGTGGTTCTCCAGGATGGCGACCAGCCAGCGGGTCGTCGCGAGCGTTCCGTTGAGGGTGGCCGCGACCTGGGTCCGGCCGTCGGCGTCGCGGAACCGGGTGCCGAGCCGGCGGGCCTGGAACGTCGTGCAGTTCGACGTCGACGTGAGCTCGCGGTAGCGGCCCTGGGTCGGGACCCACGCCTCGCAGTCGTACTTGCGCGCCGCCGGCCCGCCGAGGTCACCGGCCGCGGTGTCGATGATCCGGTAGGGGACCTCGATGTTGGCCAGCATCTGCTGCTCCCAGCCGAGCAGCCGCTCGTGCTCGGCCGCGGCATCGGCGGGGTCGCAGTAGACGAACATCTCGATCTTGTTGAACTGGTGCACCCGGATGATGCCGCGGGTGTCCTTGCCATAGGACCCGGCCTCGCGGCGGTAGCAGGTCGACGACCCGGCATACCGGATCGGGCCGTTCGAGAGGTCGATGATCTCCTCGGCGTGGTAGCCGGCGAGGGCGACCTCGGAGGTGCCGGTGAGGTAGAGGTCGTCGGCCTCGAGCCGGTAGACCTCGTCGGCGTGCGCGTCGAGGAACCCGGCACCGGCCATGACCTGCGGGGTCACGAGCGTGGGGGTGATCATCGGGACGAACCCGGCCGCGACGGCCTGCTGCATGGCGACGTTGAAGAGGGCCATCTCCAGGCGTGCGCCGACGCCCTTGAGGAAGTAGAACCGCGACCCGGCGACCTTGGCGCCGCGCGCCATGTCGAGCGCATCGAGGCCCTCGGCGAGGTCGAGGTGGTCCTTGGGCTCGAAGCCCTCGGCGGCGAAGTCCCTTGGCGTACCGATGATCTCGCGAACCGCGTAGTCGTCCTCGCCACCGCTCGGGACGCCCGGCTCGATGATGTTGCCGACCCGCTTGAGGAGGGTGTCGAACTCCTGCTGGGCGGCCGTCGCGCTCGCGTCGAGCTCCTTGACCCGGGCCGAGAGGTCCTTGGTCCGGGCGAGGAGCGCCTGCTTCTCCTCACCCTGGGCGCGGGCGACGTCCTTGCCGATCGACTTCTGCTCGGCCCGCAGCTGCTCGTATGCCGTGAGGCTGGACCGGCGCTGCTCCTCGGCGGCGAGGATCTGGTCGACGATCCCGGCGTCCTCACCGCGGGCCCGTTGGCTGGCGCGGACGGTGTCGGGGTCCTCGCGGAGCAGCTTGATGTCGATCACGCGCTGGAGTTTATCTAGGCCCCCCGGACCTGCCCCCTCCCCACCTCGCACGTGCGGGGTTGTTCAGGTCGGATGGCCAACTTGACCTGAATAAGCGCGCACGTGCGGGGTTGGTCAGAAGGCCAGTGCGCGGTTGGTATCAAACCGGTACCATCAAGGAGTGGCCATGACCCTGCGCACCGACCCACAGCTCGACGAGGCGCTCACCGCACTCGCCGAGGCCGAGGGGCTGTCCAAGCAGGAAGTCGTCCGGCGAGCCGTCCTCGAGCGCTACGAGCGCCAGGGACACCGAGCCCAGGTCGACGCCATCGCCACCGAGTTGATCGAGCAGTGGGGCGACGTGCTCGACCGACTCGGGTCCGTGTGATGGCGGAGATCCGCTACCTCGACCTCGAAGACCTGCTCTCGCTGACCCGCCTGCTCTGCGCCGGACCGGTCCGCGACGCTGGGTTGCTCGACTCGGCCGCGGTTAGGCCGCGGACGACCGTGTTCGGGTCGGACGCCTACGAGACGGTTCCGTTGAAGGCGGCGGCGATGCTCCACTCGATCGCCAAGAACCACGCCTTGGTCGATGGCAACAAGCGGTTGGCGTGGGTGGCCGCTCTGACGTTCGCCCAGCTGAACGGCATGCGACCAGACCTGACCCATGACGAGGCGTTCGACCTCGTGATGGCGGTTGCGTCGGGCGAGCTGGACGATGTCGCAGACATCGCGGCGCGTCTGCGGCTCGGCTGACCCAAACCGGCGGACGACAACTTCGCGACAACCATGAAGACGCCACGCACCGGGCCGATTGAAGTTGTCGTCGGGCGGCGCGAGCGGGAGGGCGTCAGTCCGGGCGGCCGGTGAAGAGGAGGGCGACCCCGAGTCCGACCATCATCACGCCACCGGTTCCGCCGACCCGCTCCATCCGCCGCGGTGACCGGGCGAACCAGTCCCGCGCCGCCCCGGCCGCCAGCGCGATGGAGGAGTCGGTGACGAAGCCGATGCAGACGAGCACGGTGGCGAGTACGAGGATCTGACGCCACACCGGCCCGAGCGCCGGGTCGACGAACTGCGGCAGCAGCGCGGCGAGGAAGACGAGAGTCTTGGGGTTGGTGACACCCACGACGTATGCCGTGCGCAGGGCCTTGAGGGAGGACCCGGACGCCCCCGGCCCACCGTCGATGAGCGCGGCCGCAACGGACCGCCGCTCGCGGAACGCCTGGAACCCGAGGAAGGCCAGATAGCCCGCGCCGACCAGCTTGAGCACGGTGAACGCCAGGGCCGAGGCGGCGATGACCGGCCCCAGCCCGAACGCGATCGCGCAGGCCAGCGTGAACGACCCGAGCCCGTTGCCGAGCACCGTGAGCAGGGCTTCCCGCCGGCCCGCCGAGATCGCCCGCCCGATGGTGAAGAGCATGCTCGGCCCGGGGATGAGCATGAGGACCAGCCCGGCCAGGGCGAAGGTCAGCAGGCGCGACAGGGAGAGCACGGGTCCACGATGAGGCCGCGCCCGGCATACGGGCAAGTCCGTTTCATCGGCCGATCGGATGACCCGACGTATCTGCACGGACATCGAGCCCTCCCCAGCGATGGTGCGAACTCGTCGCACCACTCGCGGTGCCGCGCGGCCCGCGACCAGTGAGGGAAAGAGATCACCATGGCTCAGAGCATCACGCTCAACGTCACCCTGGCCCAGGCGGCCAAGGGCGAGGAGCTGCCCGCGACGACGGCATACGCCTTCGATGACAAGGGCACGCTCATCGGACAGGCCGACGTCGTCGACGGCGTCGCCCAGCTGCAGACCAAGGGGGCCGCCAAGGTGGCCCAGGTCCTCGTCGGCGCGCTCCCACCGTCCCCCGACCCCAGCGCGCCCGCTCCCGAGCCGACCCTGGAGGCGCTCACCAAGGCCAACGCCTTCCCGGTGACCGGGCGACTCGGCAGCAAGCTGTCGGTCGTCGTCCCGCGGCCGAGCTGGTTCCCGTGGCACTGGCACTTCTGCCAGGTCCGTGGGCACGTGGTCAAGCCGTGGCACATCGGCCCGTTCACCTTCAACCTGCCGGTCTGCGAGGCGACGGTCCACATCTACGAGGTGGACCGGCTGCCCTGGATCATCGACCGGATCCCGGACGTCGACATCACCCGCCTGGGCCGTGAGCTCGTCGCGACCCTCGGCCAGCCGGTGCCGCCGATCCCCGACCCCGGCCCCCTTCTGGAGCGAGTCGCGTTGCCGCGCCTCGCAACCCACGTCATGCCCGCGATGGGAGCCGGTGCTGACGCAGCGGTGACGCGTGCGATCGGTATCGCACCCGTCCGGCCGCTGGCAGCGGCGGCAGCAGCGACCCCGACGGCTGCGCTGACCCGGGACCTGTCCGCCGCGATCGCGGCGCCGGCCATCCCGCTCACGGTCCACACCGGCCTCACCTCGCCCGCCGTCGACTCGGTCCGCGCGACGCTCAAGGCCAACCTGGACCTCCTCATCCCGAACCTGTGTCTCTTCCCGTGGATCTGGGGCTGGTTCACCACCCAGGAGATCGGGACCGCGGTCACCGACGACGACGGGGCGTTCAGCCACTGGATGTTCGTCAACGACCTCGGCGACCAGCCGGACCTGTACTTCGCGGTCGAGGCCAACGTCGGCGGGTTCGTCGACTGGGTCTACCGCCCGTCCGTGCCGTGCACGACCTGGTGGGACTACCCGTGCGGCACCGACGTCGTCCTCCGGGTCACCGACCCGCGGGTCAGCGGCTGCTTCCACCGCCCGCCGGAGACCGGCCTCACCGTCAAGCTGCGTGGCGTCGGCGACCTCACGAGCGTCGGCCAGATCGGTCGCGCGAGCGACGGGGCGCACCAGGGGAAGCTCTGGGCGGACTCGCTCTACGGCGCTCCGTATGCCGGTCTCGAGTCGGTCTTCGCGTCGACGATCGACCTGCGCGTGGACTTCGGGAACGGGCTCACGCCGGCCGGCATCACCCACTACGCGTGGTCCTACCGCCGGTTCGGGAGCACCTCGGAGGCCGACTGGGTGAAGATGAGCGCCGCCGTCTCGCGGCACTACGACACCAACGCGGTGCCCTCGGAGCAGAAGATCGTCCAGATCGGTCCGGACCCCAGCGTCTCGGGCGTCTTCACCCCGATCACGCCCCCGACGCCCGCGGACTGGCTGCAGTGGCACGGACGCTCGACCCGGATCGACGAGGCCTCGGCCTACTTCGAGACGACGACGGTCGCCGTACCGCCGCTGCCGACCGGACCCGACCCGGACGCACCGCACGGGCTGTTCGAGCTCAAGCTCGAGCTGTTCCGCAACGTCGCCGGGACGATGACCCGCGTCGACTTCACGACCGAGGGGGTCCGCACCTTCGAGGTCGACCAACCCGGACCGCTCGTCGGGAACGTCAGCTCGACGGAGATCTTCGGGACGACACCTGCCGACCAGGACCGGCTCCTGCTCGACGCCGGTGGTCACGTCGTCGGCATGCGGCTCGTCGTCGCCGTCGACAACCGGCCGTGCACCGCCGACATCGAGGACGTCCAGGTCGACGGCGCGCTCGCCGGCGAGTGCGGCTTCCTCGAGTACGGCCCGAACTCGTCCGCTCGCCTGGCCTTCCACGCCGCGCAGCCGGACAACCTCGGCTACGTCTCCTACGGCACGATCCGGGTCGCGGCGGACCTGCCCGTCGGTGACACCGCCTTCGGGCTCGGCCTCCTGCCGAGCAACGCCTTCGTCGCGGCCGGCGGCAACGAGTACACCAAGTCGGTCCCGATCGGCGACATGTTCGCCGGCACGACCTGCACCCGGGCCGCCTTCGTCAACAACGTCCGCGTCGACGCCACGGCGACCGACGGCTACACGCGGGCCTACTGGCTGGATGCGGGCACCTACCTCAAGGCGTTCGCCATCACCCCGGCCTGACCTTGGCCGGACTGACCAAGCCCGCCCTCCGGCATACGACCAAGAACCCGGTCGTATGCCGGAGGGCGGCTCAGCGGGTCGGTGTGGCGAACCGCCACTGGGAGCCCATCGAGTGGAACGCCGCGGCGATCGGGTCGCTCGCGGCGATCGCCAGGGCGAGGGCCTCGTCGGTGGGTCGCCCGGCGGCGAGGTGCTTGTGGTGGGCGGTCATGACCTCACAGGCCACGTCGTCCGGGACGGCCGAGACCGCGGCGACCACCGAGGCTGCACCCAGCGACAACATGGACGCCGCCAGGCCGAGGGACTCCTCGCCCGGGCGCACCGTGGCGGTCCCGACATCGCACGCGGAGAGGACGACGTGCTGAGCCCGTATGCCGTGTGGCTGGAACTCGTGGGCGAAAACTGGGCCGTCGTCGAGCTCGATGGAGCTGAACAGGGGGCTCTGCGGCTCGTGTGTCCCGTGGGCGGCGACATGGACGATGTCGGCGGCGGTCACGGCATGGACGAGACCGGAAGCCGTTGCCGGAGAAGCTATCTCGACGTTCCCTTGCCCCCAGGTGCGGGCGACGGCGGCCGCCTCCTCCGCGGCCCGGTCGAGGCGCGGTCCGACGCTGACGTGCAGGGTGGGGTCGGCCGACTCCCCGGTGCGGCGGGCCCAGCCGCCCAGCGAGCGCGCGACGGTGAGCGGCCGGCCGGCCAACGACGGCGCGAGCGCCCACGGCATTCCGCCGACCTCGCGGCACGGGATGAGCACGAGCCCGTCGGACGCGAACCCCCACGGCCGGATAAGGGCTGCGTCCAGGCGGGTCAGGTCGGCCGTCAGCGAGCTGAGCACCGCCCCGTGGAAAGGACCCAGCTGATGGGTCCCCAAGACCCGCAGGTCGGCCCGCGCGCGCTCGGCCAGCTCGACGGCCTCAGCGAGCGGCAGCAGGTCACGCAGTCGAGCTCGACCGCCCACCACCCCGACACCCATCAGCCGGCCGCGGAGCGGGAACAGCCAGAGTGCCCCGCGACCGGAGGACCGGAGCAGCTCCAGCGCGGAGGCCAGCGAGGACTCGGACGCCTCGTCCGAGGTCTCCGCGCGTGCGCGCGCCCAGTCGCGTTCACGGATCTCCTGCTGCAGCGCGCTCGCCTGCTCCTGGATGGCGGCGATGGCGTCGGTCGCCTCCTCCCGGCGCATCCGATCCCTCGTGGACCGCAGCTGCTCACTGAGCCGAGCCAGCTCGGCGTCGGAGGAGGGGCGCACGCGCGGGAGACGGTCGGTCGCCGACCTCCATCGCTCCAGGCTCTTCAGGGTGGTGTGCGCGCCCTGCGGGAGGGCGAGCTCCAGGTCGAGATCCGCAAGCCGGATCCCGTGCAGGGCCACAGCGGCACGCAGGTCGAGGCTGGCACTGCCCTGCTGCCCCGCGGCGAGCAGGCGGCTCCCCCGGGTCAGCAGCCTCCGGGCCTTGCCGACCTCGCCGAGACCGGACTGCACCGTTGCCTCGACGTGGATCCGGTGCAGGTCGCCCTGGAGCGAGCGGTTGGTCGTTCCCGACGACTCGGCCAGCTGCAGGCGCGCCGCCTCCCACTCCCCGCGACGGGCGTGGACCTCGGCCGCCACCGTGCGGGCGCGGTCGGCCAACGTCATGGACCCGAACAGGTAGGCCGCCGCCGCGAGCTGCTCGGCGTCGGCCGCCATGCCCGGGGTGGCCCGGCCGCCGTCGAGGGCGATCTGGAGCAGCAGCAGGTGTGCATTGGCCTCCCAGGCCAGGGCGCCGTGCCGACGGTAGAGAGCACGGGCGCGCGCCGCCTCGGCCCTCGCGAGCTCGCCGCGCCCGGACCACCGGTGCACTCTCGAGAGGGACAGGAGGATCTCGGCCCGCACTCGCCAAGCCGACCGGGAGGTTGCCCGCAGTGCGTTGTCCAGAGCCGCGACCGCATCCGCGGTCAGGCCGGCATCGATCAGGACAAGCGCCCTGTCCAGCTCCGGCGACGTGATGGCGCCCCGCCCCTCCCCCACTGCGGCCATCCCCGCCAGGGCGGCGGGAAGGTCGCCCATGAGGTAGGCGGCGTAGGCCGCGTCATGCTCGGCAGCGGCCTGGAGCGCGGCGTCGCCGAGCTCAGCTGCCCCTGCTGCGGCCTCACGGAAGATGCGCACTGCTTCCGAGGGGTGCCCGAGCTCGGTGAGGAGCATCGCGTGGGTCAGCCGGACCGCACCCCGCTCAGCCGGGGTGAAGGCGTCGAGCGAAGAATCGACTGTGGCGAGGTGCGATAGCGCTGTGGAGAGGTCCCCTGCCTGGCCGAGGATGCCGGCGTACTGGAAGTGCCATCGGCTTTCCAGCAGCCCGGCCTCGCCGCCGTCGAGCCCGTCGATCAGCTCCCGAACTTCGGCCATGGCCCGTTCCGCGGGCTCCAGCCCGTGCGCGAGGAACTCGGTCAGGGCCGAGGTGATCAGGACGTTGACCCGGATCCGGACCGCCGGATCATCCGGGGTCCCGGGGTGCGGGACGACTCGGCGATCGAGGATGTCCAGAGCCCTGGCCAATGCCCGGAATGCACGGTCGGGTCGACCGGTCCGGTTGGCCGCAACCGCCCGGCGGCGCTGCGCTTCGGCGAGTTCCAGGGTGTGGTCAGCCGACGGCGCCTCAGAGCTCGACGCTGGGGGTGATGACAGGGCGGGCTTCCGCACGCTCCGGATCGTCCCACACGAGGAAGTGCACCCACCCGCGTGGTAACCCGTCGACGACGAAGCGACCGTTGGCGTCGGTCGCAATCCGCGTGGTCAGCTCGGCGGTGACCACTTCGACGACGGCGCCACCGCGCGTCACCCAGCCGTCGATCCGGGCGCTGCGCCCGTCGTCGGACACACGGGTCGTGACCATGAGGCTGACCGTGCCGCTCGTGAAGGTCACCGACTCGGTTCGGGTGGCGTCCTTGGGCGACCGGGAGGCCAGCATCTCGGCGCGGGTCAGCTCGGCCACCTCGGCGTGGAGGGCATGGACGGTGATGGCGAAGCGACTGCGCTCTGCAAGGTCGGCCGGCACCGGGTCGACCCGTGAGAACAGCTCATGGAGGTCCACGAGGTTGGCGAGGTCCAGCTCGTCGATGGGGTCGGTGTGAGTGCTCATGTCAGGCCTCCCAGGAGGGGTCGGTGGCGATGGCGACGCGTAGTTTCTGGAGGCAGCGGCCGCGCGTCGGTCCGATGGACCCGACCGGCATACCGAGCGCGTGCGCGATTGCCGCGTAGTCGGGCCGGTCGGAGAAGGCAATGACCCGCAGCAGCTCCTGGCAACGAGCCGGCAAGGACGAGATGTGGCGCCACAGGGTCTTCTGGCGCTCACCGAGGATCGAGGTCTGCTCGGGTCCGAGGGTCAGGGCGGGCGCCTCGGGCAGCTCCTCCATGTCGATCTCCCGGCGCTCGCCACGCACGAGCCGCCACGTCTCGCGCTTGACCGTGATGACCAGCCACGCCAGCACGGCATACGGGTCAGCGATCCGGTCGGCGGAGTCGACGAGTCGCAGCCACGCCGTCTGGATCGCGTCCTCGGCCGTCGCACCCGAAGCGCCTTGGGCTCGGGCGGTGTGCCACAGGACCGGGGTCAGCAGCTCGACGAGGTCGCCGAGACGTTGGTGGTCACCTGACTGGTATGCCGCGAACGCCTCGCCCGCGCGGTGACCGAGGCTTTCGGAGGCCGTCGGTTTGGGCGTCATGATGCTGTCTCCGCAACCGCTGCGCGGGCGGCGTCGGCCCTGACGCACTGCGCCTTCTGGTCCAGGACATCGAGATCCGTTGCGACGAGCAACCCGCGTGCCGCGTCGGCAGCAACGATCGGGGTGGAGAACGAGGTCCCGCTCCATACCCCGAAGCCCGAGGTGTAGTCCTCTGGGTCGATCGTCGAACGCACGGAAGCCACCGGCCCGATGCCCACCTGGGTCGCCTGCGCCCCGCCGCGGAAGGTGGTCGGCACGGTGCTGACGATGGATGCTCCGCACCTGAGGTAGCGCACCCAGCTGCCCACGTTCGAGAAGAGGGCCGTGGTCCGGCACCCCGGGTTCAGGGCACCGACCGCCAGGAGCGGAACCGGGAAGTGAGAGGGGTCCGGGTCGTTGGTGTCCGCGAACGCAGCGGGGTAGAAGGGGTGGCGCGTCGCATCGTTGCCCGACCCCGCGCAGACGACCACGCCCCATTCGCAATAGCGCCTGAACAGGAGGCGGAAGCGGTGCTCCTCCTGCGGGTCGTCGGTCGGGTCCGGGTAGTAGCCCAGGGACAGTGAGAGCACGTCGACGATGCCGTCCGGGTTCTTGGCGAGAGCACTGTCCACGTGTCGTAGCAACAGGAGAACAAGGGCCGTGTGGACCTCGCTCTCGACGGCGACTCCATCCAGGGTCATGACCGGGATCGACAGGATCGATGCCTCGGGGCATGACTGTCGCACAATCCCCGCCACGAACGTGCCGTGACCGGCCAGAGCGCCGAGGAACCCGAGCAAGGGGTCGCTGACCCCGTCACCCAGGTCCGCGTTGGTGCCGCCGATCCGCACCCCACGGAAGGAAGCACCGACGGTCACGCTGGGATCGCCGTCGAACCAGGGGTGCTTGCCGATCCCAGTGTCCGGCAGGGCGACGACGGGACGCCGCCTACCTCGCACGGGCTTCGAGCGAGACGGCTTGGCCATGGCGACGTGCACCGGCATCCGGCCGCCGCGCCCCGGGACTGCGTACTCAGCCGGTGTCCCGATGCCGCCC